>Ga0123342_1001020_pt1 | contig 46569 bp, 15 predicted proteins | sample Turbeawhitnodule_FD_89960 | JGI IMG/M metagenome (GOLD analysis project Ga0123342, IMG submission 89960) | Root nodule microbial communities of legume samples collected from Mexico - Turtle bean Mexico white nodule | ecosystem: Host-associated > Plants > Roots > Nodule | place: Mexico: Nepantla...
GTTGGGTCACGGTGCTGTGAGGCCCTCCACGTGTAATAATAGCCAAGTCAGAACAGCAACATCCATTTGTCAGGTATAAGGTAATTAAAGCTATTTAAAGGTAATTAAAGTTTACGTTTCGAGTGTTTTAAGGTACTTTAAATGTTTCAGGCGGTTTTAAACGTCTTAAAGGCGCTGAACGTTTGATAATTAAATGCGCTTTAAGACGCTTTAAATGCTAGAGGCGTTTAAATAGAACCTTGAATGTTGGAAACAGGGTTCGAACTTTTCACAAATTTTCCCAGAATACACTCTAGTTGCTTGCTCGAGTCTTGAGGCTATGCACAAGGGACTAGAGAAAGGTTGTTTGCCAGAGGGAGAAATAGACACAATACATAGTTCTTTTGACCACCTTCAGAGCACCATCCACGGTGTTCCGATACGGAGGTGCAGAGTTTTGGTGTTTCTTGCTAGCTGACTTGAGCGCCGGAGTGCAAACGGCCGCTAGGGCGCCCATTTGTCCTTCTTTGCAGGTGTTCACAGGTTGCCAGAGGGAAGGTGTCCTTAGCTGACGGGCAAGGTTGCGCACAAAGACGTATCTAGGTCAACCTGCCGGAACATTTTTCTATTTGTTTTTTCAAACTTTCTTATACAAACCTAATCTCCTCTCTCCACCCAAAAACCTCTTCTTGTTCCCTATTTCTTCCTTGTACATTAGATGCATTGTTATGATCACTCATCTTGAATTATAAAGAAAAAGGTTTTCGCAAAAATTCGATCCAAAAACTAGTGTTAAAAGTTTTCACAAAGTGGTTTTTTTGAAGGTGGGAAGTTTCTATCAAGGTCAACGAGTCAAGTTTTCACTTAATTCACTCCCATGAAAGAGTAGTAAATCACTTGGACCACATAAATACCAATATTATTCCTAGCGAGAGTTTTCCTAAATAGGCTTCACCCATTTTCCTCAAAAGAAACTTCAAAGCAATTTTTCCCTAAATGTGGTGTGTGCAAGGCTTTCTAGTAACCAAAAAAAGGTTTTCTACAAATGGAGAAAAGTTTCCTAAGTAACACGGAGACTTAAAAATAAAACAACATAAGAAATTAAGCAAGAAAGAAATAAAAAAAGAAGCAAGAAACATATGAGAAAAAAAATAAACTAGATGTGTCCTATGTGAAAGTGCAAGTGACACTTTGAGCCCTTTGACACACTTTCCCTTTCTAATGCGCATATTAAATATTACAATGTTCTTAATTTGACTGCTTTGAGATCATTTTCACAAACAACAAAAGAAAGAAATAAATTGAAAACAAAATGAACTCAAAGGTTCTGTGATACAATGCCACAAATACAATAATTATTTTTTTTATACTCCTTCCCTTTGCAACTCTTCTTTCTTTCAAAGTTGTCTTGATTCTTCACTTGTATCTCCCTCCAAGTAGGCCCTTGATTTATGTCTTAATCATAAAACATCAAATAGGAATTTTAGCTTCACAACTTCCAAGTTCAAAACTCACTTGAGAAGAATTTCACTTAAAGAAACCAACAAGTAAAATCAAGAAAAGCTCAATTAAAAATTCTTAAACTCGAATTGGAATTAATATGACAAAAATAAGGAGTGTTTTGAAGGCACAAAATCTACAAATAAATATGGAAAAACAATGAGCACATAAATTGGAAACCTAGGAGTACCACTACAATAGATTTCAAAACAAAAATTTCACTAAGAGTGATTCTAGTAGGACTGATTCAAGAAATTATTTAAATTTTTCTAGATTGATTTTTCCCCCAAAATATTTACCACAGATTTCTAACACAATAGGTAATGTTCTCAAACATTTTCAACTCAAAATACGCATGAATTAATCCTAGTAAATTCAAGATTGGGAGCAAATTTCGCAGTTTTTTCAGCACTAACACCTTAATTTTTATCATTTATCAATTTTTGTGTAATGCGGATTTGGACGTTCCTTTTTAAAATGAGAACATCAACATATTGAAGTTCTGACATATAAAATTTTACACCATTTGAACATGTATATAACTTACAGTAATGTTTTTTAACCTATACCAAAAAATAGGAAACAACAAAGAGAGAGAAACCTATGGAATTGAAAGAAGATTATGATAAATCATGACATAATGGAAACCTGACACTAAAGAACTTGTTAATGGTTTAATAAAAAGCCAAGAGACTAAAATTCATAAATGGAAAAGCATGCAAAGAGCCAAAACAAATCAAATTACACAATACTTTGTGGTAGACTCACAAAGTCAAGAAATTAAAATGAAACAAAGTACTACTAGAAGTTTATGACATATATGGAATGAACATGACTTGTACAACATGGATTAGATTTAAAACTCAAATTAAAATACCAAAATAGATATTTAACCAAATAAAGATGAAACAAGACTCAACAAAAACAAAAGCACACATAGTAGCATAAGTATGAAACCTAAAACACATGTTTGGATGATTCAAGATAGAATGGATGATTTGAACCAATTAGAAACACATTGAACACAATGTATTTGATGAAATGACCCAACACAAATTCATGACATGTAAAAAAAAATGAAGACACCATAAAAAAAATTAAGAAGAAAAAAAAGGTGGAGAACACTTAGTTTGGACCAAAACTTTTCTCTAAATACCAAATGATGTAGTCTATCTTGAATCCATGTAGCTCTTTGCAATTTTTTTTATGTTGCGGTTTGACGGATGCTTTAAGTGGTTTAAATGGATGAATAAAACTAAATGGAGAAGATGAACTTGGTTGGTGAATATAGAGACTTAGAAGAGGTGAGGTCAACTCCTAAGTGATTCTAAGTTAGACACAAAACTAGTGTTAACAAAGAGTGAGCAAAGAAGACAAATTGTGCACAAACTTGGCCAACATTTCTTTATCAATTCTAAGATAATTTATAAGAGGGCTAGCACTTGTATTTATAGTGCTAAGGGCAAACAAGGTACAAGTTTTAACCCTTAAAACTCTCCACTCTCATGGTGACAATTGGCTTCCTCTTATTGGAGCAAATTCTCTCAATTTAGAAGTTGACAAGTGTCATCCTCTAATTGGAGAGAATCCTCCCCATTCCCATGAAGAGATGTCGTGTTTTGGCATTGATGGGAATCATATCCATTTATGGGATGACATGTGAACCTTCATGCATTTCTTGCCATTCAATGCTTTTTATTTGCACTCTAGTAATTTATTTGTGCACCCTAGATGGTCTAGAGTTGAATTAGGTCAAAGGAGGCCTAATTGTAACTCTAGCTAGACTTTTTTTTTATTTACAGCCTACTTTAATTGGTCTAATACATGGCCTATGAAAATAAGCCTAATACATGTTTCAAGTACAAGCCCAAATAAGGCCCAAGATAAAGCCTACACTACTTTGTACAATTTTTACAAGACTAGAGAAATTTTAGTGGCTAGATGGTCTTACATTAGGTTTGGTAAACATGGAATGAACGCGTGAGCGGTTGAAGAATCCTGAATTTGAGGATTCCTTGTACAGAAAGTCTTCTTAACAAAGGCTTAAGGTAAGTGCATCTCGTTGTGAGAAAAAAGAGGGTACAAGTGGGCCATCATTATTGCTTGAGGGGAAATACCAATGTAGAAGAAAATCACACTTGAAAGGGAGATTGTTAGGATTCTAAGTGTGGGTTTGTGTTCCACATTAAGTAGGAATGACCAACATATACGAAAGAAGATCCACAAACTCATTGCCTTAAAGTTTTGTGTTAGAGGTAATGTCTTAGTCTCTTATACGTAATGCTCATAGCTAATTGGTTTCAAATATCCCTGATGTTTCCTCTCACAAGAACCAAAAATTAATGATGTGAAATGGATGCTTGAGCAATGTTGGGACATATTTGTTCGATGTGACTAGGTGTGTGATTGTAAGAACAATTTTTCATATGACTTTGTTGTTCCCTAATGTCTATTTTAGTCTTTATTTTTCTTTACTTTGTCAACCCTTTGAAATTCTTTTCATTTTTTTTTTGGTTTGAACCTAATATTGGTTCTGTGTAAGTTAGCCAATAGTCTTCTTTCCCGAGTTCTCCATACATTTCGTCATAGACCTTAAATACTTATTCCAAGGTGTAGACAAGAGTGATGTACATCCCAAATTTTTGGTGTGCATGTTTGCATGAAAAAGAACATGAAAACATGGCAAATGAATTTTGGAATTCACCACAATCATGCCACAATTTATCTAGTCCCATTTTGAATTTCCTTGTTGCTTGAACCTTTGCCAAGTTTTTTGTCTTCTCCACCGAAAACCTTATGCTCCTTTTGTCAAAGATAAGCACTTCATGGGTGTTTGGCTTTGTTTGTACATCTTCCTCTGTCGATGAAGTATTTATTGCAGTGAAGATTTCCATGACCAAGGAGGAAATTGGAAGATTCCTTACCTTTTTAAGTACAAATTTGATTGACTCCATAGGTTCATTGTTGATGTAACCATGAAATGAGCATCACCATCTAAACTAGCCCAACTTTACAAGAAGATGACCAAGAGAAAAAAAAATACTATTCAAGACTATGTCAAACATCTCAAGCTAGGACACAAGGCCCCACTATCCCTCAGAAGATCATCAAGAGCATAACATCATAACATGGGCTAGGATACCAACTATTCTTTATTTTAATCTTTTTAAAAGGAGGTGTTAAAAAGCATAAAAATTGGGTTTGTTCATGGTCCATAGAGAAACCCTAACATCTAGAATGTCTCCCATGTGCAGCCCCTAGTCACACTTTTCACATTAAGCACATGCTTAAATGTGAGAAGCGTGACCCTTTCTAAATCCATAATTAGTGGCACATTTTTAGGAGTTAAGCTACCTTATTTTGAATTTCAAATTTCTCTCCATGCCTTAATCACATGGCACCTATCACTATAAATAGGTTGACACCCCCTCTTGTGAATCACAACATATTTTGAGTAAAGAAACTCTGCGTGAGTGATTTTCTAAGTGTCTAAAATTATGAGTCTTATCTTGGCAAGATGCTTCAAGTGGCAACTCTCTTCATCACTTATCTTGGAATTGTCTCCTCCAAGTGTCGTGACCTCCTCCATTCCTCCACCTCCATGAACAACTACAAGCATCTAAGTTTTCATTTCTTCTTCTCTAATTCCATGTCTTGCATTTTCGCCAATTCTACTTTATTTTGAGTTCTTATTTCCACTTGCATATTTTCCTTTGCGTGAGTATTTTTCCTTTGCTCTTTGAAGAGAATCTTCACACTTACTTAACCACTTGGTTAAGTAAGTGACCAGTGACAATCCTCACTAAGTCATCATCCTAAATGTTAATCCAATTCTTAATCTAAGTGAAACCTCTAAAAATATGTGCAATTCTCAAATCAACTCATATCAATTGCCATGTGTCCCTAGTGTCATTTGTTATCCTATGCAAGTGTCCATTTGTGAAACCGGGCCAAAAACACAAGAAGAGACGTTGAATTATGTTTAATTTTTTAAAAAAATATTCATAATGTATTGTTTGATTATTTGTAGTCAGACAATAGTTTAAACTTTGACTTGCAATCTGTCAAGTAATTTTCTTAAGGATAACATTTTATGAGAATAGCTAGACGTACCTATACATTTGATAGACACACTATCTAAATTTCTTAAGCTTATTTTGTGAAAAACTTCCCCTTCACAAGTTAGGTGAGAAGCAATAACATGCAATTTAAGGAAATAAGTAAAGATTTTAACCAAGGTATTTTTATACAAGTTTGTCTATAATCAGTAGACTACATCAAATTCTTGATCAACGTAATCAAGTTTGATTAAGTAGACTAATAATGCGAAAAATACAAATGAGTATTATTTGAACCTCAAACATTCCTAGCTAAAACAACCTATTTATTATTTGAACACGCATCCACTCATGACTAAAAACTCGAGTGTTGTTTGGAATGTAGTCACTCCTGGCTAAACAACCCGAGTATTGTTTAAAATGGAGTTAGTCTTGCCTAACCCACTAAGTATTATTTGGAACATGACCACTCTTGACTAAGACATTAAGTATTATTTGGAATGCAATCACTCCTAAGTAAGACACTAACTTTTGTTTGAAATGCAATTACTCCTAACTAAGGCAACCACTCACTCATGACTAAGGGTTTTAAAGGAATGGGAGTGATAATCACAAAGCTTTTTTTCACTAGTCAGAAAGATGACATCTTATAACAAATACAAAGTTTAATCATTTTTCTAGTTTGTTGTTTTGAACACGATCTATGTTTTCATGAAGATTTGGCCACACTATTTTTTCGAGCTATCTCTCTTTTACCATCAAAAGAAAAACTTCTCTAAGAATAAAGAAAAACTTCTCTAAGAATTTAGTTGAAATAAGAGTCATTGCAAATCATCTTATATTTATAGAGCATCTTCACTTTAAATTTTAATCTTTAATGCTTCGTCTATTCATTTATGAATAAAGAGATGCGTTAATGTACCCTTCACGAAACATTAAATGTTAATCTCATAATGGTACATATGCATACCTCTTTCATTAAAAATTATTTGTCGTTGCCTCTAATCTCTTAATTAATAATTTTCTACAACGTGAGATGTGAAAACTTTATAATTATATAAAGTTTTGTGGATAAAACTTCAATTACAACGTCTAAGTCTAATTTGAAATGTAGTAATATTCTTTAAAGATTTATTTGCGGTATTTACGCAAATCCTTCGAGATATAATAGAAATTTTGGGAAAAATACGTGGAGATTCTGAAAACTAAGAGAAGTACAAAAGAAAAATTATAAAAGGTCATTTTAGTTATAGTTTTAATATTGATCTTGAGGTTTTTGAATTTTCTTTCTCAAAAAAGAAAAGAGAAGTGGTAATGAATATTTTTTGGGAAACTAATGGAAAGACAAGCACTAGTGAATTTATTTACAAATATTAACAATGGTATAATATCTTTTCTCATCCAAGCATCTTCAAAGAGTTTGAGAAAGATGGTGGAGCCTTGAGTTTGATTAAGTTACCAAGTTCTTGAGCATTTAAGTGAAATGATGGTGCTTTGAAATGGATGTGGAGGGCTCTCTTTTACTTTCCAAACACAGTTATGTTCTCTGCTGCACCAGTTTTCGTAATGGATGCAGTTTTCCATACTAATTTTGCTTTCTTAAGAAGCAAGACCCTTGTATCACTGCACACACCCTTCTTCCAAGGGTACTGCAAAAAATTGTTTTTCATGAAAGATAAATGTATATATCTTCTGGATCCTGTTTTTCAATTCTTATAGCAGAACAAAGCAAAGAGATTGTAGAGAATAATGCAAATTAAAAGGGAAGAACTAATTATTTCATTACATATACTCAAATATTTTGTTAGTTTGCTCATGTCCTTCTAACATGATTTACTCGTAATGCATGCTTGTTTGAACAAAATCACTTCAAAAACAATAGAAAAAGGAACTGTTGATTGTTTCCTCAACCCACGTTTACTCCTACTTAACGCGTTAGCAAACACAAATACTGTGTTCTATCCCCTGTTCTTTTTTTCTGGTTTTCTTAAATACTGTTCTATCCCCTGTTCATTTTTTCTGATTTTCCTTGTCTATCCTACTAGCTAAATTTTGAACAAGGTTCGTTAGCTATAAGAAAATATTTTTTCCAAACATTTCAACACATGTAATCTCTAAAATGTGATAACCAAAATTTATGTGAATAAGTATGGTTGGATTTTTTCTTTGTGACAGAAAGATGTATCTCATACCTAGTTCAAAAGAATTTGTTCTTTATTTGTATAATCATAACAAAAACTTATACAATAAGTTTGAATCTTTAAAATATCACTGTACTTTTTTCTTTTTAAAATTGTGTTGAAACCGTACTAGAACTGTCATACCCAAACAAATATTTTTTTTAAATAGACACTTCACCGATATGTGTGTCTGACACGAACACACCATTGTATCCGTACTTCATATTCAAGATAAAAAGACAAGATAAAAAGACGAGAATCACAATACTTGGAAATAATAGAACACAAATAAAACGATTTATTACAGCACGATAATAAAGAAAACAACACAAGTTGGCATTTGTCAAAAGAACGATTCAGAGAAAAAAAAATACCAAAGATAACTCAACCTACAGATTCAACTAACCTATTTGATCTGGCCTAAACAGGTAGGCCTTTACAAAGGAGAAGAAGCAATGCATTTACAAACTGCAAGCTACAGCCAGCCACTACGGTTGGTTGCTCTATAAAGGAGAATTTCTCAAGCATTTCCATCACATCATACCATGAAAGCCTGCTGAATCCAAGAGCACTGCTTTAATTTGCTCAGGAAGCACATCCTGGCCTTCTCTGCACTGCTGGTAAGAACCAAGAAAGACTACATCAATCCCAAAACTTCAAATTCATATAATCATATATATCAAGATTCAGCCCAATATCAAATGCAACTCAGAAAGTCAAACATAAATTGTTAGTAATCTTTTTGCAGCAAGATTGTCTGCATAACTTTAGAAGAAATTGTCTGACAAAACAGATGTAGGCACCAGAAATCAATACTGAATATGCAATTTGTGGCTTCAACAACCACTACAGCGGCACCACCAAGGCTTCACCCCACTACTAACTAGGGTTGGCTACCTGGATCAATCGATGTCATTTGGCATAATGTGCAGATGCCCAAATAAATATCAATGACAAGCATCACAATGCAAAGGTAAGTTAATAGGTATGTTGAAGTGAAGCTTGGCAAAGAGAGACAATTATACCTCAGCCTTAAACACATCTAAAGCAAAGCCGTTGAAACAGCTTATAACAGCCTGCTGTACATCCAATCCAAGGTTGTCCAAAGCCCTCATGGTAGAAAGCAAAAGGCCTGGTCGGCGGGTGCAAAACATGTGAATGTTGACAGCTCTCCCTTCTCTTACTCTCACTTCAACCTATAAAACCAGAAACACCAAAATCACTTTAAAACAATTATGCAATTAAATTCTGGTAGGAATACAACTGCAGGGAATCCATTTCTTGTAATAAGAGAAAGAAGACACGCAGCAGTAGAACGGGTGCTGGAGGTATGAGGAAGGGTGTCTATTTTTCTCTGCTTTCATGACTGAAATTGGAGCATTCACCAACACTTTTTTGTAGTTTCTAGTATACCATTGTTTACACCAGGATCTATTACTACATCTTGTGGGTCCACATTCCACACTACCACATGCCATCAAGACATACTAATTAGTTATTACTTAAAAGTTTATGTCATGTTATAATTATATGAATCTAAGATATGTAAATATCAGATAAACTAGTTGAGTTCAGATATCAATTCATACAAGTAGGTTTAAAACAAAATTACCACACAAGCTATGATAGAACCAATTCAAGTTCTTTCAAGTCAATTAACAACATTCCAACAAAAGGGTATAAATTTTGAAACCGCCCCAACCAATCAGCCTAAATGAAAATTAGATTTACTTTGGGAGCCAGAAAATTAGATTGAAAAAGCCTTTGTTGAAAATAATAGCTTTTCTCACATGTTCAATCAAGAAGCTAAGAAAAACAAATTATTTCTCCAAAAGAAATTAAACCAAACACATTAATTTGTTGGACTATCCAAGAAAAGAGTTTTTGCCCCAATCAGATCAGCCTGATTTTTTCTGTGTGATTTCCAGAGAAATTTAGGCCCGGTTGTGTAGGATTGCTTGACTAAGAAACTTCTGTGCATCATTCAGTTTCAAAAAATTTAAAAAATTTCTTTCTAAAAGTTTCGATTGCAGCATAGTTCAGATGGTCTGCAAACAACAAGCTGCAATTTCAACCTTGTACAATCACCAATTCTTCAATTAAATCAATAAAAGAATTACCTTTGCAGCTTGATTTTTAGGGCTTGGCAAGGTGCCAGGATACAGTTCCTCCTTGACCCTGCAGGGAAGGGTTGGCAGGGTGGGTGTTAGAGGCTGAAAGCTTGTAGAAGTAGATGGTGGCAGCGACGAGCCCGCCGGAGTCATTTCCAGTTCGTTATGGAGATCATTAATCCGTTGCAGCAACTCCTTCAGGTAGTCAATTGCATCCCCCAGTATTGAAGCCCTATCCATCTACAAACAAATGCAAGAACATCAGCATGCACCATTCCTAAGATCCTAACAAAAATGAATTTGTCTTCACAACCTCAATAAACTAGTCAGTGGCAATAACAATCACACCAACACAGTCCTCCCTATCCATCTACAAACAAATGCAAGAACATCAGCATGCACCATTCCTAAGATCCTAACAAAAGTGAATTTGTCTTCACAACCTCAATAAACTAGTCAGTGGCAATAACAATCACACCAACACAGTCCTCCGAACCACAAAATCTTCAAAACTGTCATCAACATGCACAACCCCACACCAGATTCTCCACCAGACATAAGTCACAAAATGACATTTCACAGTACAGGAGACAACAACCAGAAACAGAGAACCCCAGAATAATGTCATATTTTTAAAAAAATCTCCAGAAACACTTCTTTAAAAAACAAATTTGAAATTTCTCCATACGCACAATCCCAAAATTAGATTCTTTCAGAGGAATTCTTCGATCAAAATCAAATTTCACCTCAATAAATTACATTAATATCTAATATAAACTTCGATTACTCAGATTAACAAAGTAAAACTCCAATCTTGGCTAAAAAATAACACCAAAAATACTTGAAAATAAAATATAGGCTTTGTGCCATTTTTACTTTGATTATATAATCACTCAACCCCAAAACAAAACAACAACAAAAATGAACATTGAAACAAACCAATAAGCAACAACAACTAATAATCATCTACGAAAAGTTTAGCCTTTTTCTTTTGTTTTGCTTTTCATACCTTGCTAATCTTGGGCACAACAGACCTGAGCATGTACAACCGATCATTGAGCTTCTTCCTGCGGCGCCTCTCCGCCATGAGATTTTTAGCAGGCAACCCCTTTCTCTTCCCCTTGTGATCTCCACCATTCTCACTCCCCTTCAAACCATTATTTCCATTATCATTCTCATCAGACTCATAATTCAGCCCTGAACCATCCACGTCAGCACTACTCCCTTCCTCCCCCTCCCCCTCCTCCCACTTCCTCCCCTTCCTCCTCACCGTCTCCAGCCCCGGAATCTCCGCCGTTCCCCTCCTCTTCCTGTAAAGGGTCGGCTGCACCCTCTCAAGAGGGTTGTCCCCTTTTGCTCCGTCCAAAAACGGAACATTCCCAGGTGCAGTCAGCGCTTCCAGTTCTCCAAACTCGAAGCCCTGCTGAAGCTGGGAGAAAAGAGGGGGACATGAAGAGTGAAGCCCAGTCTCGAGGCCCATGTCAAAGCCCGGGTCAAAGGGCAAGGTGTTGGTGTTGGTGTTGAAGAAAGGAGGTGGTGGAAGTGAAGGTGAGAAGGGGTCTAGAGGGGGGAAAGATTCCATACTAGGAACAAAGGGAATGGAAGTTGCAGAGTTGATGTTGAAGTTGAAGAAGGAGTCAAGTTGTGGTTGTTGTGGCTGAGGTTGTTGTTGAAGCATGGATTTAAAGGTAAGAGGGGCACCCAAGGCAATGGCAATGTCCTCTTCTTGTGAATTGGGCCTACCCCATGACGGTGGTGGCGCGTCCTCTTCAGTGGGTGGTGCGGGAAGCGTGTAGCCCTCCATCATGATGATGAGTGAACGGAGAAGGTGGGAAAGTGAGTGAGAATGGTTATGTTGTGTCTCTGTGTGTGTATGTATGAAACTTATATTTGTCTGTTGTGGTGAGAAAATGAATGGAGAGGGAAACGGTTGAAAGGGTGTGGTTTATCCATGTGTGTGAAAGTGTGTGTCGTGATTTTTTTATATGGAGAAAACTCAAACTCTCTGCTTTAACTCTTGTTATAGCATCAGAGTGTGATGTGATATAATGAGTGGTGGTGTGTGTTCTGTTATGGTAGAGTTCCTAAGGAAGTAAGTGGTAACTCTGTTCTGTTAAACTTTCATCATAATTGCTACACCCAACAATGCTCTTCTGTGTCTAAAACCTTTAACTCTCTTTTCTCCTAAACTTTTTATTTCGTTTATCACTTTATCAAATCTACTCACAATTCAAAATCAAAATCCCATTACTCATTAAACATACCAACTCAGATTCAATTCTGGTGCACAATATCTTATATCTAAATCAATTTTTTTCTACTCAAATTAAATATGGTCAAATTCCTAGGTTAATTGAATCCTCAAACAGTCTATAATTAATCATTCAACTTTTTTACTGTCTTCCTTTTATTCAATAATTTTTAATATTTATATCAATTTTTTTGTTTAAATATTTGCATTTCTTATAAATCTTCAATAATCCTAAAATAAACAGTCCAATCAATTCATTAAATATTATATTCATGAGTCAAATAAATATTTATATATTAAGTAAACTAGTAAAGGAGGCAAATCCCACAATTAAAAATAACAAGGGTAAAACCATTCTTTTTGAAATTTAGAGAAAAATAATATCATGAGAGAATTTTTAATCCAAAAAATAATATTTGTTCAATTTTTTCTAGTCAAAGTCTTTAGGTAACTCTCAATACCTAAATTAAATAATTAAATATTTTTTATTTTGTTATAAAATATTTATTTATAAATAAAATATATGTTAAACCGTTCTTCATAAAAAAAAATTTGTTTCTACGCGTTTTTTATTCATATTATTTATGAATAAATTTTATGTTTAACCGTTCTTATAAAAGATGTTCATACGTGTTCCTTAATCATATTTATTTATAAATAAATTATACATTTAACCGTTTTTTTATAAAAGATGTTCATGCGTGTTCTTTACTCATATTTCTGTCACAACTTATCTTTATTCTCATTTTCTGAATGACTAATTTGACGTATGTTCTTTACTCATATTTTCGTTACAATCTTTATTCTCATTTTCTGAATGACTAATTTGGCATGTATCAGTATTACATGACGTGTCTAACTTTAAAGATTGATGGGTAAGTCATCAAATAACTTCGTTTAATACTAGTTAATGTTCAATTAATGTGAATATTAAAAGTATATCTAATAATATATTTTTATCTCAAACAATTCTTAACAATGAGGTTGAAGTGGCATATCAATGCCAATTACAAATATCTCCTATAATGCTTGGTGATGAAGTTGAGGTCAAAAGTAGGTATCAATTAGAAATACATTGAACATTACATTTGAAACAATGTTTAGGGAAACAATGTTTAGGGAAACAATGTTTAGGGATGAGGTTAAAGTAAGAAGTCAATATTGATTGGAAGTATATTTATCAATACAAGCCCATATTTAAGAAGTTTGAAAATATAGATGATGTTTGTGTCATCCAAACTAACTTATAACTATTTTAAAATTTTCTTACATGATATGGTTTCCTCACATGATTATGGTTTTAAAGGATTGTTATACACCCGTCATAAGAGTTACACATTCTTAATTATCATTACATTAACAACTCATATTGAGTACGTCACTCCTTATTCATTATCATCCTTGTATTTATAATTTAAAGGATTATTACACACCTAAAATAAATATTATAAATTTTTTTATAATCATTACATTAAAACTTATATTGAATCACATCTCTTCATACTCGTCATAATTATTGTATTTATAATTTAAATAGTTATTATACACACATAATAAAAATTATAATCTCATCATAATCATGAGTGCATCTCTTCATTTATCCAACCTTTATTATATTTTTAGTAAAAATTGTTACACCTTCACACTAAGAATTAACTCTCTCTAAAAATCAGTATAATTATTGTGCTTAAAATGTTTAATTGAGCATTTCCTCCTTGTATAAATATTCTTTTTCTAAATGAAGTTATAGGTCATACTGCTTATTGAGATGAGTTGGTGTTTCAACGTTTAAGTAAAAATGTTAAATAATTGAGTAAAAAATAAGTAAAAAGTATTAAGTTAATGAAAAAAATACTCCATAAAATAATATTTATACACCTTTATGCATATATAATATATTCATAATAACTATTAATACGGTTATCGAATATAATGCCAACTTCTACTGTTATGAAGATTAGTTCTTCATTAGTTACTTGTTCATATTAACAAATATAAATGGTATAACACCCATCTTTAAATTTCCTAAGTAACCTACAATTAAGTGAAAGAATGGAAAAACAATTCTTTCAAAATTTAGAGAGAGAAAAATATTATGACTGCATACCAAAAAGTATTTATTTAAGTTTTTAAATAAGTAAGAGAAAGTGAAGAAAAATGTGACAAAGATCTCCATGGCAGAGTGAAAATGCTCAAAATTTACTGAAGGTTAGGTAGTATCTGGTTATAGGTTTTCGTGGACAAACCCATGTGTTCCAACTTAGGCTGAAACGTGATTCAGCATGTGCAAGAGAGGGTGCTACTTGTTAGGGTTTACTACACTTGTTTCCTCGGACACTCAATACTCATCCAATTATGTCACCACAACAATTGGTAAATCACCAATTCATTTTATTTTATTTTAATTGTAATAATTTATTAAAAATTCGAAATTAATAAAATAATAAAATAGTTTATGAATGTGCATCATCTTTTATAATTATAATGAACAATTTTGAAATAAATATATAATAAAAAATCCTTAAAATTATAAATGTTTCATTACACTTTATATGTATATTTATATTTTATTCGTGGATTAATTAAAAAGTGTTAAGCGATCAGTTGAGTTTATCTAGATAAACATGACAAGTTTGGAAATGAGATAAAGTTTTACCTTGAAATACAAGACAAACAGATAATATTCATGCTTAAATCCCATTCAAATAACTTTTTGACATTAAAATTTGGTAGAAATCAAAATACACACACATGGGGATTTATTTTTCCTGCTTAACTCTCAACTGTAACCAAGATCTAAGCACACTGAATTCCTTATCAGAATCAAAATTCAACTTTTGTAACCATGTTTCTAATAATAAGTATGAAAAACTAGAGAGAGAATATCTAACACACACAAGAAACTCCTATACTTATACTTTGTATTTTAAACTTCAAAGAAATTTACGTACATTAAGAAAAATTTAATTAAAATGTGTAATATAAAATAAATATCTTTCTCTCACACCAACTCATTCTTTCATGCAAACTCTCATTTGTTATAATATTTGTTTATGTGTAAAACATTATCATCACAATTAAATCATAATTAAGAACACAAAACACACAACAAAACAAATCATAGATTACTGTTTTGAAATCCCTCTCTCTCATATATATATAATACAATATTTTCATAATTTATACATTTAATTCACACATCATCCATATAGTTTCATGGATGTATTCATTCCCTAAACGTATATCAGATTGTAAGTTTGTGACTCTCATCCAATAACTATATCTCATGTGACCAATATCAATATCATAGATAATTGATTTTATTTTTGGAAAGCATATATATTGAATTAGATTTAGAGATATGCATTTGTCACATTATCTTCACTCAGTTATTACCACAACAAAACTACACAATAAGAATTATCAGACACACCACCACTAAGTTAGAATTAAACTTACAATATAGAAGGGTAGATTTTTAAATTTTGAAGTCCAAATTTATCTTATAAAAATTTATAATCACAGTCTTATCATTGTACTACTTACCTTTTTTTTAAAGCACCTATAGTTGTATGCCAAGCAACTAAAAATATACAAGGAAACTTTCTTTGAGGTTAGGGTCCAAAAAGAAAAAAAAATAGCTTGAATTAAATGGAAAAACATATGTAAGTCCAAAGGAAGAGGAAGAGTCAGCGTATCAAAGACATAAATTAGTTTAATATAGACCCACTAGCTAAATGGAAGTGGAGACTAGGAGTGGAAAAAAAGGTATGTGGAAGGACATTATGTAGTCTAAGTATGAATCAAGGAGAGGATGTGAGAAAATGACAAAATGTAACTGAATTGATAATATTGTGGATTGGAAAGTAGGATTAGGAATGACTTTTTGGGAAGAAGAATGATGTGGTGAAATAACTCTTAAACATAGGTTCCCTAGATTATATATATATATCATCTCAAATAACAAAATAATAATAATAATAAAAGAACTAGGAAGATGGAATGTTAGTAGATGAGAATAGTGTTTACTAAGGAGGAGAGATACATTTGAATGGAAAAGAGCACAGGAACAAAAGTTCTATACCATCACATTTGAATGAGAAAGAACAAAGGTTAACACATGTACATAAAATACTCTTTTAAGCTAACAAAAGATCATATTTATCCTAGAAACTCACATGCAAGCTTTATTCATAAGCATGCAACCCTTCCCATAAAACTTACTAAAAAAAGAAACTAATTCATATTTATCTTCATCAATTTGTATGAAATCTTTAAATATTTTTAATATTATTTCTGAACTATTTTTAACAATAAATAAAATTGACACTTATGAGTTTAGTATTAGGTAGTTTTGGATGAAACATTTGTGATTGTTGATGAAAGAAGAAAGCATTGAGTGAAAGTGTAGTGGTGGTGTTAGGATGTTGAAGAAACATTTGAAAGTTGAAGATGTAAATTAAGGAGAGAAGGCAGGGGGCAGAATTGAATGAAATCACAGGCTTGTTACATGTCCATAGTTTCCTTTGATTAGTTTGCATTTTGAAGGATGTCTGACATTCATGCACATATTCAATTATTAATTCATCCAAGAACCTCTGTAAGATATAAACAAGATTTACTCTCGGGGACCAGACAGCGAAACATCCTATTTTCAACACACAAGTGGATTTTGATTTTCTCTTTCCCACTCTCTCCCTCAAATTCTTTTCTTTTATTTTCAACTTTCCATCATCCAGGCGCCAAAAACCATAAATTGCTTCAACTCTCTTCTACATCTTTTCTATCAAACTTGATGTAGAATTGTGAATATATCATCACTTTTATACCTATTTTGATGATATTTGAATAATCATATTTATTCTAATAAAAAATCCAAAATTTAAAAAATTACTAAACACAAAAACTAAATATTCTAACTAAAATATAATTTTCTAAGATGGAACTATGGTGGCTTGAATAATAAAGTGAATCCCAAGTTGCCATTTGAATCAAGCAATATTCAAACCCAAGTCTTTGGAATAAAATTGTCAAAAGAAATCCAAGCTTCTCGTGATCCCTTTTATCCCTGTTTTAATCACACCTGCCTACTCTTCAATCTAACTTCAAACTTTCATCCTAACTTTTCAATTTCTTATTGTTAGACACTTATTATGTCTTCCTCTCACTACTCTTCTTCTCAAACTTTTAAAAAAAAAAATATTCATTTTATTTTTATAATTATACAAATTTCATCTATAACTCCTATTTTGTTTGATTCTTTTAACTCCCTTAATTAGTATTGGTACTTCACATTATGTAAGGTTATTATATATATATATATATATTAAGTGTTTTCTTTACAAAAAGGACCACAATAAAATTAAAGCTGTCTGTACAAATACTAAAATGAATATGAATGAGACTTAATTAAAAACATAATATTTATGACTAAAACATAAAAATAATATGAGTATTTTAATTAAAAGATAAGTTCAACATGTGTGAAGGCCATACATTAATTATAACAAGTTAAAAGTTCAAATTTTTACAACCACATAAATCAACTAATTTTTTCTATAAAAATATATAAATAAACAAGATGAGTGTGTTTGAAACCACCACACCCTAAGTATAATTTTCTATCATCCACCTAGGATTTTATATATTTTATAATTTTAAATTTGTTAAAACAATTCTTAAAAATTGTTAAATAATAGTATTACTTTTTTTATTCCTATCATATTAATAAAATTTATATTTTTTTTTCACATAAAATACTATTGGCTTGGTGGAGATATTTTACCTCATGCATGTATAGATTCAAAAGAAAAGTTCAACTTACCTCCAAATTCACCAGTCTGAAATGGTGGTATTCGTAAAACTCTATCACAATGGCACAGAGAAAGAAAAAAACATCTTTGGTTGCGTATCCAACGTAGTTTTTGGGTCCAGTTCTACTATTCATATTACTAAGAACAATTATAAACCTAATTACTCGGCACGTGATACCATTTTCGCTGTCTTAGCAATACACGTGGCTAACATGCAAAAGAGTGAATAACATGCAAGAGGAAAGATAATGGCTGAGCCCTCTCTTGTTTCAATGCACAATAATGTCTAGTATCCGAGATGGTTCATCATATGTCTAAAAAACATTGATTTAAAACAAAAGTAAAATTGAAATGAAAAGATTTATTATATTAAAAAAACATAAAAGAAATTCTATACTAACCTTTTAAAATAATTATCAAGGTTGTTTGTAATAAATTTATGGGGACACTTTAAAACCAGACAGACTTACATGTGTTAAACTTTAAATTTAGTTTTTTATTTTAATTTTATATATAGTTGTGTTTTATAAATAGAAAAGATTTAATTTGAATAAAATGTGATTATTTATGAGCATCTTTAGAAGAAGAAAAGATCTTTGGAACCTTAGGAAGATTAGAAGAAGATGAAGAGAGGCAGATTGCAGAGGTGACAGAGCCATGCAGGGTTGAAAACCAAAGTCCAGACAACAGAATGGGACCATAGTAATTGAATGAATGGCAAAGGAATGTATAAAAGTCATTGTCTTCACAGCTCACAGGCTCCATTTCTATCATCTTTCTTTCTAGTTTTACACTTATATTGCTGCAAAAATCACATATTCAATACTCTACAATTTAGATATTAATATAACACTTTCTATCCTCATATATATGTTATAAATTTTTATCCATTTATTTCAAATATTAAGATAGTTTCATTAAATTACTTGTAATATATCTGTTTTCATGATTTAAATTTATCACTCTTCCACTTATATTCACTGTCAATTATAATATATAAGATAAGTATGCAGTGTCTATATATATTTGTATAAATATATAAAATATCTCTTGAATTTGGGTACATGTGACTTTATAAATGAACTTTTTCCCGCCATTTAGTTTTTGCCTTTTTTGTATTCTATATTTTTCATGTTTTTTTTTTCTACTTTACCGGTTAAGGTACAATTTTTTTTTAATATATTTCGTTACATATTTTATAAAATATTAAATTACTTGAAAATGACATAAAAAGATATTCTTTTCTAATATATATATATATATATATATATATATATATATATATATAAAATACATTAGTTTCAGTTTAAATGAAATTTTATTATTATTATTATTATTATTATTATTTATTATTTATTATTATTATTATTTTCAGTTTAATTAGTTTAAAGATCAAACTCTGTTACACAGAAAATATTAAATATTAGGATAGAGTGTTTATTTTGAATAGTAATTTGATCTAACGGACTTTAAACGTTATTGTTTCTTCTAAAAATGATCTGTAGCTTCTAATGTATATTATGTAAAGGAAAAATATTTTTAATATTTTTAATTTTTTTAATTTTAAATATTTTGTTTATTTTTTTCATAAAAAACATTTTTTATTTCATTTAATCTACAGAAAATGTTCAATTAAATGTGAAAAATATATAATTAATAAATATTATAAATATTAATTAAGTATAATTAAAATTTATAATAAAAAAACATTTTAAAATGTATTAATTAATTATATTTTAAATTTACGATAAATAATTTATGTTGAGTTGTTATTTTTAACTATTGATAATTTAAAAAATAATAATTTAAAAACTAAATGAAAAGGATATATTAAAGAGATAAAATGTTGATAAAATGTCCTAAAATATCTTTGTTAAAAAGAATTAACTAAAAAATTATAACTCCTGGAAACTTTTTTATTTAAAAATAGTTAATCTAACTTATATATAAATGAAATTTAGACTATAACTTATGTGGATATCTCTTCCAAAATCATCTCAAAATATTCTGTTTTTATTTTAATTTTAATCATTTTAGATATCCATTTACTTCAATCTATTGTCTTTTATTTATATTTTAAAATTTAATTTAATGTTTTTTCTAAAAGAGATTTCAATAATTAAGACTAATCCTAGTAATAAATTAAATTATTTATTATCAATTTAAAATACAATTATATAAATAGATTTATTTATTGTAACTAAAATTGTATAAAAACATTTACCATGTTTTAAGCAGAGTATTATCCCTTTGACATCTATTTGTAGATCTCATTAAAAGCCTCATTGTTTATGGCTATGAATGAAAAGCCTCCCATAAATGAACAGAAAACATGTAAAACGGAAGAAAATAATTCTTTAAACTTTCCGCATATGTAAAATCATTTGGAAGGAAAGTTTAATATATAATTCATTATAAATAAATTCATATTCTATAATATTTGATTGGATGGAGTGCTTAGAGCTCAGTGCTCGTGGATCGAATCTCGATGCATGGTGTAGGCAGATCAGTTTAGCTGTTGGGCCAGTAAAATGGGTCATGTGGTTGGACCCAGTTTGGGAGTAAATTCGTCTTGTCATAATTGAAATAACCTTTTATATGTAAGCATAAAGCTAATAGTAAAGGGTATTTGTGAACCTAGAGGTACGTTTAGTACATAAGGTGTCTAGGTTAAATAAATGTTTTCTTTTAACCTAAGTACGTTTGGTACTAGGATACGTAATGGTTAAGTTGCATATATATATAGAAAGCTAATGTTGCACCATGAGTAGGGGGCCCATGTGAGCAGAATGTTCCCCTGATGTTAGCACATGAGTTGGTGTCGGTTGGCAGGTGGTTGTTCTGTTATTATTTTATGCACTCGTTAGAGATAAGATTTCGTTCTGATGTAGCACCTTTAGAGAAGACGCCCCTAAACAGAATGAGTTTCTTCTGAGTATGCTATCAGTTGAGATTAGATTCTCGTGAGAGAAAGTTATTACAAGAGGTAAGTTATAAAAGGAGTTTGAGACTCAATTGTTTCTAAGAGTGAAACTTACTACTTCTTAAATTCTTATAAGCCCTCTACTGACTTGATCGTCGGAGTGCAATCAACAAATATAGTCCATCTGTTTCAACGGAGCATCGTTCCAGAGCAACAAGATAAGAACAAATAAATTTAATATTTTATTTATAATTACATTTTTAACAAATAATAAAAATAAAAATAATAAACAAAATAAAATTAATTCATTAAATTTTAATAATTTTAAAGTAACTTATTTTAATATATTATTATTTTAAAAATAATTTTTATTCATTAAATATTATGATAAATTTTATTTTAATTGAAAAATAATTTAATTTTAATTTATATTTTAAAAAATATTTATTATATTAAATTATTTTTAAAAATTTGATTTTATAATATATAACAAAGAATAATAATTATACAAACTAAAATTAATCATTATTTTCTTTATTTTTTACCTTTCTTCAGTATTGAAATTATTTTATTATACATTTTCTAGTGTATTCCTATATTTTCTTTCTTTTTATTTTCCCAGTCGAAAACAAAAACATACACACATACGAATTTTTGTGACAGAATATAAAAAAGCCAAAAGTTATCCATACCTTCATATATTTGCATTTGAAATAAAAGATTTTTTGGAAACTGTGCCTTGTGTGTCAAATGTCCTTCCCTTTTGTCTTTCGAAAACTTCTCTTTTGTCTTCGTTAATATATGAAATACAATTTTTTTATAACTTACAAATCTCATTGGATACTTTTATTTCCTTAAAATATTATAATCAATTGTTAAGTGCATAAGATTCTTTAAGTTTCCAACTCTAGTGTTGAAATTGAAAAAATATGTAAAAACATGGCAAATGATTCTGTAACAGGTTCAATAGTTTCTTGTTATCTGTCATAAACTTTGTGGACTTTGAATTTTTGTTAATTTCATTATTCCATACTATTTCACCTTGAGATGTTAGTTTATTAATATTTTGAGTTGTTGTGACCCTCATATGAATAAAATTTGGAGATTAAACTTTTATATGTAGAAATGGAGTGTTTTGTACCTTCACACATATGTCCCATCACAATAAATGTGAGTAAACAAAAGTAACCCTTAAGAATTAGGAAATATAGGCCCCAGCTTGGTCATGTCTACCATCCCTTGGGTTGGGTCAGACCAGATGTGTAGGACTCTTATCCCTATCTCTATGCCTTAAACATGTACCACAAGAGTTTGATCTCATCACCCTTGTGCTGTCCTTCCTAGGGACTTTAGTGAATCTCAAAATAGGTGCATTGGATCAAAATATATGTAGACAGAAAATGCTCACTCATATCATTAAACAACACACAAATTAACAAGAGAAAATAGCTTGTACTAAGAAATTTTACATTCTTACAATCATAAATTAATAGTTATTTTAGATCATACCTAACATGATTTTGGATTGGTTGATTTACACTGACAGTGCATAGAAGTTAAACTCAATTAACAGTTTGTTTGTTGAGGTTAATCAGTTTGATATGAAGAAGGGAATGAGAAACTTTTAAAGCTGGTGAAGCCTCCATCAACTATGAGATTGTGACCTGAGATAAACTTTGCTTCATCTGATGCCAAGTACAATGCAGCCCTTGCCACATCAATGTCCTCACACTTAGCACCTTCGAGCCCAACAAACCCAGTCACAATACCCTCTAACTGTTCTTGGGTTAAACCAGGATAAAAGTTTTGCATTTGAGCCAAAACCACAGGTGTAGGAATTGGAGCTGGGGATATGCAATTGATCCTTACCCCAGCTTTGCATAACTCACTAGCCACAGATTTGACTACCCCAGGGATTGCAAACTTGGATATGGTATAAGGATGAGGCCCAAGCCCACCCATTACCCCACTTATGCTTGATGTGCATAGAATGGAGCCTGAGCCCATGGGTATCATGACCCGGGCTGCATGCTTTATACCAGCTATCATTCCCCTTATGTTGATCCTCATGACTTTGTCAAACTCATCAAGGTCTAGATCTGCTATGCTTGGGGGAAATGATGGGCCTGGGATGCCAGCATTGTTGTACATGATGTCCAGCTTGCCATAGTGGGTCATGGCAACATTCACAGCTTCTGCAACTTGGGCCTCCACAGCAACATCACACTCCACATAACGGGCTGATGGGCCCAACTCTTTAGCAACTTGTGGCCCAAGGATGGTGTCATTGTCAGCAATGATGACTTGGGCCCCATGGTGGACAAAGTGATGGGCCGTGGCCTTGCCAAGTCCACTTGCTGAGCCTGTTATGAGTGCCACTTTCCCCTCTAGCCTGCTTTTTGGAAGCGAAATGGGTGAATGTGAATGATGATGGGGGAAGAAAAGAAGTAGATATTGTGCAGATGGGATGATGGGAATAATGGAATACTCATAAATGATGATGGCCTCTATCTAAATAATGCTATCACCTTTATCTCCACGTCTAAATCAGAAAGCATAATTTCTTTTTCGCAAAGTTGGAGGATGATGTCTTGGACCAAATCCTCTTCCTACAAGATTGATTTAGATTGCATATTCCTTAATGACTTCAAAAAGTAAGACCAAACAAGGAAAGGAAGGACCCTTGCTAATGGGATTTGCTTTCACATATTTAGAACAACAAACTTTACCTACTTTTTTTTTTCTTTCTGTCTCTATACCAACTTGTAGTAGGACTTTTCTTAACAAAATCTCTTTTCTGTAAACATTTATTTACAACTTTCACAAACTCTTTATACATTCAAATTCAAAATCAACTTTTAAAGAAGATAGACATCAGAATGTGGTTACCAAGAAGAAAATGATTTCAAATTTGTGTGCTGGATATGGATCCATTATTAGTTAGTTGCTGAGTCGTTAAAAAATAAAATTGGGCAATGGAATCGCGTTAATTAGCTGTTTGTGTTTGGTAGATCTACAGCATGAGAACATGCAAATTGGAGGCAGCTAGCACCACGGAATTCACTTCTCATTGTTTAAATTTATTTCCATATGTCTCTGTTAACTTCAAGGACATGTACTTAACTATATATTCTACACTGTGTTGCTTTTTCTTTGTCAACGCCACTCACTCAAATTCAATTAACTATTGCTCTTGGATTTGCAGTGACCCTTTTTCTTTCACTTTTTCTTTCTTATCTATTGACCCTTCACATCTATGTAAATGATGATGATACAGAAGAGAGAGAGAGAGAGAGAGAGAGTAATAGGGTAGGTTTCATCTGATGTTAAGAACAGGATATATATATAGTTCTTAGGTTTTAACTTCCTATCTGGTGGAATATATATAAACTCAAATCTGAACCAAGTTAGTTCCAAGCAACACCATCACCATCTGTTCATTTCAAGAAAGAAAATTGAAAACTTAAAGACAATTACGTTTTTCTCTAATATCACAACAACCTAGTGGAAATTTTGGAAATGTCTCGGATCCCAGAAGAAAGAAAACTGATGTAATTCATAATTATGCTACTTTTGTGATATTTTGAGGAGTTTTGACATTTTGAAGACCAATTTATACAAATATAAACTTTGAACAAAATGAAAACAATAAAAGTTTCTACTATATATCAAGGATGAAATTTATACTTCATTTCCTTACAAAGAATTTAGATATATTATAGCACCATTAAATGAAGCAGGACTTAAAAGTCTGGCAATGGTAGTAAAGAGCTTTAAAGAGACTCACCTTCTTCCACCAACCATAGTTGCATAGAATCTGCTGCGTTTTTGGAGCAAGTCATTGGCAAGGTTGGTGTGCTTGAACACCCTGCAAAAGATTAATTAGTGAATCATAATCAGAAGAAGCAGGTTTAAATTAAAAGACAGAAAGTGAAACCTGCAAGTGATGATTAATTAAGAAGAGAGAAGACATGGAGCAAATAATAATTAGTTAAGTGAGATGATGTTAGAATGAGTGGGAATGAAGGGACTGATGTTGAAGATGAGGAACCTGGTTAATGTTCTGAGCATGGCTTCTGGTGTGAAGATCTGAGGAAAAGAAGAAGAGGTGTGGAATGTGTACTTTTAGTGGATCTCAGGTTTAAACTGAAAGCACAGAAAGAAATGAAGGTTGATGACTGTATTTATGGAAGGAGGTGGAAACATTTTTGTCTGTTGTGTTTTGTGTATGTACTATTATTATATTAAGAGCACATTTCCTAACATATTATTGAATAAATAAATTTTATATTTATTATGTCATTATTAATAAATTAGAACTAATAAAAAAGGTTTCTTTTGAGTTTCTTATTACAGACTAATTAGTTGCTGCTGCTTGAAGAGTTTTAGCTTTATCCAGTTTAATAGAGTTATTTATTAATATTTTAAAATATTAATATTTTTAGTATCAATATGTTTTATTAAAAAATATAAAATTACGAGTAAATTTCACTAAATGAAAGTTTTGTAAGTTAAATATAATTATAAGTTTCTTGCTTGAATGGGATGCAAATAGGAGAGAAAGGTGTGAAACCAAAAGCCAATAAATATAATAAGTAAATTTTATAAAATCAGCACTTTTAACAATTTAAATTAATAAAAAAAATATTGTTTTTGACAAGTAGCTTGATGCAATGTATAAGATCAGAATTGATTTGCATCTGTTCTGTTTTTCTAATAATAAAATAAAAATGGTAAGGTGTTTGCATCAAAACAATTAATCATGAGCAAAATATGAAATTGAACAAATTAGAAAAAATATTTATTTGTTTTGTTTTAATGAAGTATTTTTTTTAAAAAAAGACCAATATTCATTAGACATTCAATGTCTGAACAAAAAAGTCAACCACCTTTGAGGCATTTGATGCAATAATTGTAAGTACTACAAAGAAGTGCTACTTTTTGTTGGTAATGTAAAAGAAATTTTATTTATTGAATAATAAAAGATGCTCTTGAATTTGTCTAATACAAATAAATTGGTAGTAAATATTTTTTGAATGTATATACTCAAGGTATTGTGTATTATTTTAGAAATTAATTACTTATATTAATATTAATTTTGATAACTATAATATTTATCTAAATTATTTACTAATTTTATTCATAATTTACTAAAAAATACTTGATTTCTCAATGATTATTATAATTCCATTGATATTTTTAAATTTTTTTCATTTCCATATTTTTTTATATAAAATTTGACATCGAAGTATTATTTGAGATATTTGAGTTTAATTTTATTAAGATAAACGACATGTTAATTAGTATATTATATATCAGTTATCAATAATTATTTAATTATGTGTTAAAAGATATTAAAATTTGAAGTTCCGGATGACGGTTCTTTTACAAAAGTAAATTTTTATAGAAAATAATACATAAAAAAAAATTATTGTAAAGTTCTAAAAATTTTGTTTAGCATAGAAGTGATATATTTTAAATGATACTTGAATATTTTATTATTAACATGAAAGTAACATATAAATAAAAAATTCTGTTATTTAGGTTTCATTTCAAAATAACCACCATCTCTCTATAAGTTTATTTTTTCTTTTCTTTTTTTTTTCTCTCTAAGATTCTAACATCCTCGCTCATCAGTTTGACGATCGGAGTCTGCCATTAGACCACTGACAGCGAGATCTACAAGACTGCCCGATCAGAATATCTGATAGAGTAAGTTCAATTTAACTATTTTCTTTGAGTTAAATTTTGAACTTGTTAGGTTTGTCCCTGCATAGGCTTTGCATGTGACACTTTTAGCTTCATGGTTAATCTCTGTTAGCTTGGGGTCCTAGTGGTATAGTTAGATTTTTTTATCAGGACTCTATGGTGCAAGTTAGGCTACCCTTGAGCTTTTGGTAGTTTGGAGATCTTAGGGAGCATCTACTTAAGTTCAGGTAAGGGAAGCTAGTTTAAATTTTCAATAGAACCCTAGGCTAAAAGATTTGAATGTGGGGTGACGTGGTCACCAATTCTAATTTTGGTTTGCAGGAATTATTGTTTGAGTAATGTAGTATTATTTGAAATAAAATGTGAAAAATGTTGATTTTGATATGGAGGATTAATGGTAGAAGATTTAGTTTGAATATGAAAATTTAGTTGATTTGTATAGTTGATTAGTGTAAGTTACTTTTGAAATGAATGAGTTGTTGAAATGGTTTTTGTTTAACTCTGAATGGTGAAATTAAGCAGAATTATGCATATTTTTCTGCATATCTTGCTTAGGCGAGATAATTCTCGCTCAAGCAAGAATAAAATGAAAAAAAAGCTGCTCTCGGGTCTTTTCTCGCTCAAGCGAGACTTGAGATGAAGTTTCAGGTGCTCTCGGCTTGATTCTCGCTCAAGCAAGAGAATTTTCGCTCAAGCTAGAATCTTTGTAACAAAAAAAACTAAAATTTTATTTTTGCCTTTAAAAGGTTGGTTTATTTATTTTTGTATAGTTTTACTTATAAATTATGTAAACTTTTATTTCATGTATAATTAATTGAAAATCTCTTTAATTAGACATTTAAATGACTAGTAGATGAATTCTAGTGTGTTTTGGAAATTCTAAAATTTGGTATGATTTGATTGTTTGATGTTGGATTTTGTGAGGTTCAGAATATAAATTTTAATCAAGACATAGTATTTCCAGGAAAGAAAATATCGTGTTAAGATTGTTTAGGATGTGCATTGACTAAGGATTCGTCTAGAAGGAGATATTCTGACTCTATTGAGATAATTGAATCGTATAGATGAAGTTATTCAGGTGGTGAGAGTCGAAAGAGGTTCATGTGAATGGGTAAGTTCTTTGAAAGATAACTGACTTGACCTGTTATATGAGTTAACCCTGTCATACTAGGAGAGAAATGATATTAATATTATTTATGCGTATAGTTGTGTGGATTTCACAGTGATATAGTATGACATGTGCAAATCTCTGAGTCTAAGTCAACGCACGAGTCTTTCGAAAGTAGAGTCAAGTGTCTATGTGTTGTGAGTCAGTGGAAGTCTCACATGTGAAAGATGAATATTGAATTTTAATAGACACTTGATGATTTGAGAAATTGTATGAGACTTTATGATTTATGTTTGTTAATTTGAAATTGAAATTATATAGAATTTGTTTATATAGCTAGCTTACCCTGTTATTTGTTTGTGTTTGTTTCTTTATTTGTGATGATCGTGTATTTACACGGGAGCAAATGATGTTACAAGTGATAGAGTTTCTCAGTGAGAAGATTGATGATGAAAATTTTTATTTCTTTTGAATAATTGTCTTAATTTTATGTACATATTTAAAGTCCTATGAAAAGGGATATATTTTGAAACACTATATAAAAGAATTGTAGACATATTTGTATTATGTTTATATATTTATTTTGATATTTCAAGCACATTATGATTATTAGATATGGGTAAAAAAGCAAAACTTTTTTCTCGCGCTCATTTTTACTTTCCTTTTGTCCAAATTTTCCTTTCTCACGGTGTCGCTCCATTTCCATTGCTAACCAATCATGTTGAGCCATGCCTTTACATCTGGTTATTGTTGTCTTCCCCTTCCCTCACTAATCTTGTAACTATCTGCCTCCTCTCATCATCGGTCTTGTCGTCGCCTTTCCCCTCAAGAGTCATGTTGCTACCTTCCCCTCGCTTTTGTTTCCACTGATCATGTTGTCGCTCTTTTAGCTGTTCGTGGTGCTATTGACCCTATTGTTGCTTTTGCATTTTGGATTAATTTTTTAATTCGTATTTATTTTTGTTATTATATTTAATTAATATTCTTGTTGTTGCTTTCACGTTCTTTTTTTTTTAATTTATATTTATTTTTGTTATTATATTTAATTAGTAGTTAATTAGATATATTGTGAAGAATAACAATGTGTTTTTGTTGAACGTGTTAGGTATGGCAATGTCCGACCCTCGACAAATATTGTTAGATTTTGGAAAGTTTGTAATTTAAACGTTATGTTGCTTAATTTTTGTTAGACTTGTTCATTAAAAAGATCCTTAGCTTCTCATTTGAGATTTAATATACTATATTTTCTAGTACTCCTCCAATTTTAAAAGTATTCCTATGTCAGGATAAACTTTATATAAAAACTAGTAGAAGTAGTATCGACAATAATTGTATTGAATCTTGAATTGTTAGTTGATTAATACATAACTTATAATCTACATTTCATATGTTTTACTTAATTTTGGTTCATTGCATTTTGTATTGATCTTCGGGTGCATATTTAATTGTGGAGATTCTACAAGCACATTCGTATACATTGAATAACATAGATGAGGTCACACCATACTTAGTTGCACACAAAAACATTGTCAAAGACAAGAATTTAAGGAAATCAAAGAAATGAGCGTTGATGGAGAATAACAAAACTTTCATAGCATGATTTAAACAAGAAATTATCAGTGATCAATCAAAATCTGAAACATTAACATAAGTTGCAAATGAACTAAAGTTTGACATTTTATGTTATTCTAGTTGTGAAATAAATGGTTGTTTGTTTTGTATAAAGTTTTGAGATGATAAAAGTACATTGCAAAATAGTGGAGTCACTTTGGAGGCATAGTCCATGAAATTCTCTACTTCAAAAGATGAAAATCCTATTGTGGGATCGATGTCATATTATGGTGTGATAAAAGAGATTTGGAAGGTTAGCTATACTAATTTGACTATCTAATTGTGGTAGATTGTCTAGTTGGAGTAGGTGATGGAGTGAAAGGTATGTCAGGAGGTGGTGGTGGCTTTGTAGGAGGGCGTCTGGTGCCTAGAGAGACTTTAATATCCTACAAATTTGTTGAACAAGACGCATTTGTAGTCGCTTTAGTGGAGCCTAAGTATTTTAGCACAATAATCGTTTTCACTGTAGAAGAACCTACACTACAATTCTTATAACAATCATTAGATAATATAATAAGAATTTATTAGTTCGACATGTACCATGAAATGCTTAAGGATTGTGTCTTTCAAACGAAGTATAGTTATTGGGTTTCAAAGGAAAAGCTTATTATTAAGGGTCGAAAAAAAATCTAAATTGTGAAATTCAATCCATAATTATGCAAATCCATATTACTTTAATTTTATTTAAATGAATTTATTTCAAATCCAAATCCATATTTTTGGATTTTAAATCCAATCCATTTAACTAGATTTGGATTGGATAACTTATGAATTTTAAAAATCCAAAATCAAGGTGTGCCTCAATCGTTTCAAGTTATGAAATGGTATGTTGAGTCAGGCCGAAGTAAGGTAGTACTGGGTCGGGCTCAAGTCGAGTCGAGTAGGCTCGGCAGATATCATGTCGAGTCGACCTAGGAGAAGGTCGAGTCGATTCAGCTTGGACCCAAGTCAAGTCGAGTTAACCCAGGCCCAGGTCGAGTCCAGTCGACCCATGCCTAGGTCAAGTCCAGTCGACCCATGCCTAGGTCAAGTTGATTCGGCTGTGACACACCCAAACCCAGGTTGAGTCTAGTCAGAGTCAGCCCGGGCTCAAGTCTAGCTCGAACCTAGGCTGAGTCGAGTCGGCCCAAGCTCTAAATAAGTTAAGTTAGTCTAAGCTAAGGTCGATTCAAGTTGGTTAGACCAAGTCAAATTGAGTCAGCCCGAGTCTAGATAAAGCTGAGTGCGCCTTGGTCTAATTCGAATTGATTTGACCTAGGCCTAGGTTGAACCAAGTTGGCCCAACCTAGGTTAAGTAGAGTCAGCCCAACTCAAGTCTAGCTGAGTCGACCTAGACAAGGTCAAGTTGAGTGGATTCGGGCCCAAGTTAAGCTAAGTGGGCCTGGTCAATCTCTGTAAATCAAGGTCCAAGTCGAGTTGAGTTAACCTGAGCACATGTCGAGCTAAGTGAGCCCAAGCCTAGGTCGAGCCAAATTGGCCTAACCAAAGTCGATTCGAGCCAGTTCAACCTGCCTAGATCAAGCTAAGTCGACTAGAGGCCAAGGTCGAGTCGAGTTGGGACAGACCCATGCCGAATTGGTTTGAGCCAAACTCAGGTCGAATAGAGTCGACCTTGGCCCAAGTCGAGTCGATTTGGCTCGAAGTCAAGTCAAGTCGAGTCAGCATGAGCCTGGATAAGTTGAGTCAGAGTCGACCTGGGCTTAAGTTGAGTCGAGTTGACTAGGATCAGGTTGAGTCAAATCAAAGTCGGCTCGGGCCCAAGTGTAACTTATGCCCTTGTTGAACTGATAAAGCTCGGGCCCAAGTTGAGTTGAGTTATAGTTGGCTTGAGCTAAAGTGCAACTCAAATCTAGACAAACAGGGTCAAGTATGGCAATTCAAGTTGGGCCCCTAATAGCCTGTGACATCAAGCCTACATCGGATTGGGCCATGTTCAACCGAGTTAGGCAAGGCCTAGGTAACACTGAGTTTAGTCAGGCTAAGTGTACTAAGTCAGGTCAGATTTAGGTATAGGCGGGCCTAGGTGGGACCAAGATGGATTGGGTCAGGTCAGGTCAAGTAGAGTTGGTAGGGATGGCAAAGTGGGGCGGCCATGAGGTCGACCCACGACCCGTTGAGAAAAACGTGGGTCAGACTGCCTATTCCAACCCGCTGGCCCACACGATCTGCATAACTTAAAAATATAGAAATTTCTTTCTACACCCCCATATTTTCTTCATGTAGCCTCATATTTCACATTCCAAAAACTTTACTCACATCTTATTACGCATGTGTCGTGAGAATAGTATTATGAGACCATTTACCTAATGTTTCTAAATAAAAAAAGAATTAAATTTATTCAAAGTTTTTATTTAAAAAATTATTTTGTATTAATTTTAAAAAAATAATTTCTTATGCAGGCTGGCCTGCGGGGTAGCTAGTAAAATCAACCTGCATATTCTATGCGGGTGTGGGCCTATGCGCGACGGGTCAACCCACATTGCCATCCCTAGAAATGGGCCTATTTTTGGCTGAGACATCGGGTCATATCGAGATAGGGCCATGTCAAACTAAGTTGAGTTGATCCATGTCATGTCGAGATGAGTTGGTCTGACCCCACATTCAATCGAGTTGTATTGGGTCCAGGTCGAGTGTCGATCGAGATTAGTTTAGGTCGGGCCAAGATCGAGCTAAGTCCAACTAGATCTAGGTCGAGTAGGGCTCAAGTGGGATCAAGACGGATTGGAGTAGGTTAGACCAAATCAAGTTGGGTCTGTGTCCGATCGATACACACATTAGATCGATTAGGTCAATCACACATCAAATTTAATCTAATTGACAAATTTGATTTAATCTATATTTAATCCAATTTAAATTGAAATGAAAATATCCAAATCAATATGATCCAATTAAAATGGATATGGATTTTAGATCCAATCTATTTTATTGGATTTGGATTGGATCTATACTGGATTTTGAAAAATTCAATCCATGAACACCCCCACTAAATATACTCGGTTTGTGTTTATTCAAACAAAAACTTATAATTTGAAGAGGATACACATAGTGCATGCATCTTTCAAACTTAGTCCACATTAAACAATACTTGCATATTTCCAGCCACACAACTTGCATCTATTGATCTAAATCGGATACTTTGTGTATATCATGATTTGATACATATAAAATCATGTTTTACATCTACTTATTTAAACACACAATAAAATCCAAACACATGATTACTAAACTTGGATTTAACACAAGCCAAAAATTTATCTAAAACTTAACATAACTTTCTCACCCAAATTTCAACTCAAATTACAAGTTATAAGTTACCCTCGTAGAAATGTTTTCAAACAACTATTCAACCAAATCTTTATAAAAAATAATATAGATACACATTTTCACTTATTTTTTTTAGTAAAATTCTATATATACGTACATTTATTCACAATCAATCTAATATGTATTATTTTATCGTCATACAAGTAATTGGATATAAAATTTCTACATACTATAAATTAACACTCAATTTCTATGCTATACTTATATACTTATAGCCATTAGGCATGCACAATATAATTATTATTCTATACATTTCAAACAAATAACAATCTTTTAAATTAAGACATAATTCTATTAAATTTTCATGCACAACCATTCATTCAAAAACCCCTTCATATTCAACCATATATTTCTAATCCAAAATTTTAAGGTTAGATGTTCATGAAATATTTTGCTTGAGTCAGTCGAACGTTTGGTCTTGGATTAAAAATAAGATACCTAAAGCAATGTTCTCCTACCTAATTGGGTTTAGTGTCCAAAATTGTGTCTAGAAATGTTATGATTTGAGGGAAATATTTTTTGTTATCTGTTCTATTGAATCTAGTGATATGCTCATTTGTTTTGGCTCTTTGGGATACAATATGCAGGGTTTAAAAAGAAGAGGTTATAGTGCAGGCAGTGTGCAATATCAGTGCAACAAATCACACATACTTCAATGTGTGTATCAGGGATGTACTGGTACGAATAAGAAACTCAGTGAGAAGTAAAGGTTGAAGTTGGAAGACGAAATGTGGAAGACCTCTAGTGTCATAGTCTCTACCACCTAGATCAATGTAAGGTGATTTTGCATTGGAAAAGAATTATCATTACGATATTTATGATGTGTTGTCTTAAAATCTGTTTGAGGAATCTCCATTCTAGATTATTGGATCTTGTGTATAACTATTTTTCCTGATCATGATGTATTGTAGTAAGGAAGGAAACACATTATAGCCTGGGTGGGTGGGGTTTAAGGTTATAATTTTACAGGTTGTTTAAGGTTGGTTAGGTGGATGGAATATATAGGAAAGAAGGTATCAATGTTTTTTGTATAGGGGTTGGAGCATCCCTGAAATGCTCATTTCTATATATGTTTATTATTTGCTGATTAAAAAAACATTAAAGATTGAAATAACTTCCTTTAACCCGGGTTCCTTGTATTCTAGAATATCTAGGTTTTCAAGATGTGAGTGAAGCACGTAAAGCAAATGTGCTTAAAAAACTTCTTAATTGCCTAAAACGTAAACCTTAATCGTCAACACACCTTAAATCAAGCTTTAGTTCTAAAAATACCTTCTTCCAAATCAACTCGTGAGCCATGGATGATAGTGAAAAATGGAGAAAGAAACTTATTCAAAGCAAGGTTTTCAGGATTGAGTTATATAAATTTCCCCTTGACTAGATTTATGAAAGGAAGTCTACTGAAAAATGAAAGAATTTGGAACATGAACTAAGGAGAAGAAGAAAGAATGGTGAGAGAAAAGGAAAACAAGTAGGGTGAGCTTTGAAATTAAGATGAAAATTCAAAACTTTATTCACACCCTTACTCATTTTCTCAACTCGCCCCTTTCTATTCTTTTTCTCTTACTGTTTATGTTTGTTAAAAAAAAACATCATTCAAAACTTAAAATTAATTGCTAACTACACCTTCCATTCACATATTCATACACATCATTTAAGGTAATTAATTTTTTTAGTATAATTTCAATTTAATTATAATAAATTTATTCACACACTTATTTATCATATAAAATATAAATCCTTATACTATATATAAAATACAAACAAAATAACCAATATAAAATGCTGAGGAAATTAAAACATGAACCGATCCATATTTTTTTAGTGGTGGGAGCAATATTTATACATAAATTTGTAGCATTAAAATTGAATATTAACAAACATATTTCTTAAAGATCAAAATGAAGTTTTTTTTTTCATTTTTTTTTTCTCTTTCACTGTTTGACACATTGACCTTCCTGTTATGCCACACATTTTCATGAGAGAGAAAAATGAAAAATAGAAAACTCTATGATTACAAGTGTGGAAAATATATGACATTATTCAACCAAAACAAAATGCTTAGTTTCTTGAAGATTCTCTTATAGAAGAAAGAAGTAGAAGAGTTGAAAGTGAAAACATAATAAACAAGTTACATTTATTATTTATTATAAATGTTTTGGTTTTTAATTCTTCTTTTAAATTATACATTATTATTTAAAAAAGAAGTCGAGATATGCTAATCGTCTCCATAATAATAATAATATGAACAAAAACTTCAAACATTTTTTATATTGAAAATATCATTAATCATCTAATTATAACTTTTGTTGGACTTTAGTAATTTATAATTAATATATACAAAAATATAAAAGTAAGATTCATATTCAAAACTTAGTGAAAAGAAAAGTAACCACCCAAGATAATATATTTATATATTACATTAGAAATAAAAAAATAAAAACTCAGAACCTACATTACACGAGCATCTTCGTATAATTAATATGGAACTCATGATATAATGGGTCCAAGTAGATCTTAGCCTCGTGATGAACCCTAGCCATTTAAAATTCATTCCTTAGCCAGTTGTTACACATTGGAAATCGATTTGAGTCTTGCAAATAAAAAAGGAGAATATGACCAAAGAGGATATGGATTCTCATGTAACCATTGCTTATAAAATTAGTATTATATTTGTTTCATAATAACAAAAGGAAAAGAAACAAAAAGGGGAAGTCTTTTAAAAACGTTTTAAAATTAGAAATTAACACCATTATAGTAGTATTAGAAAAAAAAAACTTTTCTAGAAAAGCTTATTATACCTAATCAACCATAGTGTTAAAAGATTTATTTATATTAAAATGCATTAAAGTGTAATACTTTTATCTTTAACTCTAGGAAAATATAAATTTTAAAATGAAATGAATATTTATATTTTAAGCTTCTGAAAACAGATTTTTGTTACAAATTTTGTCTCCAAGGCATGTTTAGCAGCTATGAATTTATAAAATATTTATTTTATTAAACGTTATGACGTGATTAATTTATGGGCATGGTAGGTTGTTCCACCCTTTTTTTTTAATTGACCTCTTTAATTAATTTTTTTATTGAGTATTTAAGAAATTCTTTTGTAGTGGTACTACAAACTCACACCAAAGGAACCACCTCCACCTCTTATTAATGCTTTTTTATACCAAGTTCGTATCACCGAAAGGACAGCAAAATTAAAAGAAAAATATTCATTGTTCTCCATCTTCATTAATAATGTTTTTCACTGATTTTGAGAATATTCTTATTAGTGTCAAATGTCAATGATTTCTCTCTCCATTTATTGCTAATTGTGTGATTGGAAGCATACAAAAATGGAAGGAAAGGGTTGCTGAAGATGTTGTAACATGCTCATATATGAAATTTTTATACATTATTAACATTTTACACATTAAATAACTTTGAATTTTATCTAGTAAAAGGTTATACAAACTCAATAATTTTACACATTAATTACATCATATTCAATGCACCAATCTTAACTAAAACTAAACTCATTAGTTCTATGCTTTTCCTTTTAAACATAATTCACTCCAAATTTAATACATATTTCAATTTTGGTTAATGACATTCTTATTCGTAAATCATCACTTTCAAATTACGATTAGTTCATTTTAATTTAGAGGTTAATGAACTTGAAAACACAAAAGTTTATAGCTTAAATCTTGTTAAACTAGTTCTAATTATATTTTATACATCTATAATTACTATTTCCTTACATTTCTAATATATAATTAACAATCATTAAATCCTATACAACCTCTCACACATAATTCAATAACGTAAATGAATCAAACTCATCAAAGTCTACAATTTCAATACAAATGCGCATAACAACAACGGGCTACCAAAAACTCCATTATTCAACAAATTACCAAATTCTACCACAAACAAATTTGCTCTATACTTTATCAAATTCCATACTCCATCTATTTATGCAATTTCTTACGTGCAAGGTTAAAATCACCTTCCAATCACTTCCTCATTTATAAATTCAACTGATATTTTGAATTAAAGCTTAAATTCTCATACCTTGAACTTTCCTTGTAATATAAGGAAACAAAAGATGAAGAGGATGAACTAAAACATCAAAGGGTTTAATTACCTCCAATCCCAAACCATAAACCATGCAAATTGTGTTTTTAGAAGGAAAAAGAAACTTCCATAATCAATCTCTCTCTCCTGCACTAAGTTATGTAATATTTCATATTAAAATATAAGCACTTAGAATGATTTATTGTTAATTTATATATAAAATAATTCCTAATTTATAAATTTATACATTTTACATTTTTTATGAGCTTTATTTGAATAAGAGCATTTTATTCCCAAACTTGGTGTTAATTGCAAATTTTTAGGGAGGATTGAAGATTTGGAGTAAAGGAGAATAATTTGAGCTAAAAAGAGAAAGGTGGAAGGTCCCAGAATGGAAAATGATGCAGAGAAAGATTGGGCTCCATTAGCGTGACACAGGAAGCGACCTAACCCTAGAAAACTAGGATAAATAGAGGGCTAGAGGCTCAACCCTAGTGTGCTAGATTAAGAGGAAAACACCATAGAGTGAATTGTAACCCAATTGGGAGAATGGAAGGTGCTAGAAGTATGTGTGGCTAATTCTAGAGTAATCTACTCAAACTCTGATGTATTAAAGTAATAATAATCTTATATATTAATATTCAGTTATTGATTGATTATTGTTATTATTGTTTTAATTTTAACTTTCCGTGAAAAATTGAGAATCTTAAATGTGACCGAGAGGTATTTTTAGGGTTTGGACCTAAACATTAATACTTAACATATTTGAGTGCTAGAGATAGACTTGAAATGTTTATTGTCATTAACGTCTGATTGTGATTTCTAATTTATTTTTATAAGATGCGAGATATCGATATTTAGGAAACATTCTTAAGAATTTTATATGCGAGATATCGATATAAATGAATTTTTTACGGGCATCAATTTCAATCAAAGAACTTAATATTGACATGCTAATCAAAATACATGAGAGTGAGAGAGATAAAACCTAATCCCTATTTTTCCAACTTGAAACAACTAATTTTTTGTCTGTTTTCTTATTTATCATTGCCAAGACACTCAATTCTACACTCTGTTTATTGTTATTTTTATATTTAGCGATTATTGTACTTGATAATTCATTGTTCCTTGTGGGATCGATATCCGTCCTTAGGGACAATTATTACTTCTGACAAACGCAGTGTTCTTGCCGGAGAAATTCATCACCCACCAAGGATCTAACAGACCTCACCAAAAGGAGAAATGGGCAAGGACCAGAATATCAAATGTTCTTCCTTATGATCTTCTTAAAGAATAAAACAAGTTGTAAAAAATTGGGCTCACTTTAGGGGTCCAAATAGTAAGATATGCTAGAATAGATGCCTTTAGCATAATAGAGGGTGTAGTTATCATTTTAGCTTGTTTTTTACCTAGTTTCTTGAAGAACAAGCCTAAGGTGTGGTTTTGACTTAGTCAAACCCTAAAGGCAGCCCCATTTTTAGGTTTCTCATCCTACCCTTGCTTCTTGTTTTTCAAAGCACCATCTCCTATAAATAGGGTGTCATACTCCTTATATTTTACATGTTGAATTTGAATAGAAAAGTTACTCTACACAAATTGTGTGAGGTGTTTGTGGGCTTGTTTCCTCTTAGCATTAGGTCTCATCTTGAGTGATTGGAGAACTCTCAAGTGGCGACCATCTCACTTATCTTGGAGGAAGACCACACTCTAAGTGGCGTGACCAACTTTCTTCCATCTCATAAGCATTTCCTTCCTTTATCTTTTTCCATTTTTCCATTACTCCATGTATCTTGGTGTTCTTATGTTCTTGCTTTTCCTTCATTGTCAATTCAATTTCTATCATGCTTTCATGTTTCCTTTCATGTTCATTTAATTTCCGCCCTTCATCATCAATCACCATATACTTGTATTTTTCCTTTGCCCTCTAGAAGTGAACCTTCACACTTGGTTAAGTTTGTGTTCAGTGGGGATCTTCTTTGGGTTCTCACCAAAAAATTAATAAAAATCTCAATCCTAAGTAAAGTGTCATATCTAAAATGGAATCATCTAAAATCAACTCACATCACCTAGTGTTTCATTTTTCCCTTATCTGTCTCCCTGTCTCTCTACATTTTCTTTCTAATTTATTTCCTCCAAACTTCATCTCTTTTAGAATCTTATCAAACCACGTAGTAGCTGAGGCGTTAGGGATCATTTTCAGCCGATCAAATTTTTAAGTTCTCGTTTGCTCTAAGGATTCTTTGTTTTCTATTGGATTTTTCATCCATCCTGGTGGGGCTAGTTGAGAAAAAGTGACGCCTCAACATGTTTAAGGTTATACTATATTTTTGTTATATTTGGATACTTTGCTCTAGATCTCTAGATTTTGAGTGATTCATTTGACAAGAGCTGAAACTTTCTTTAGAATAAGTAATTATAGGTAAGAGAAGTTATCTACGTTTTCTTTATAGAACCTATGATAAATGATTTGGGTGTGAACGTGACTTGGTCACAAAATCTTGATTCTTATGCAGGGTATATGTTTGTCTTGAACATAATTTGAATTCTTGAAATTAAGTGTTATTTGAGTTTTTGTTAATAAATTAATGTTTATGAGTGTTTTGAATTGGATAGTCTCGATGAGAAGTTGATTTAGTGGCTATATTATGCGTGTTAAGGTATATAGTTTATTAAATTGAATTTTGAATATAGTTCTTATAGTTTTCCCATATATTAGTTTATGAGTTTGATGTGAATGAAATATATATTGAATTTGAATGATTAAGATTGAATTGAAATGAGTGAATGATGATGTTTGAGTAAATTATGAATTGTAATGATAATTTTCAATGTGTTTGAAAGTTGTATTTGTTAAATTGGTTTTGGACAAAACTTTGAAAATACATTTGATCTGCTGCATAAGGATGATTTTGTGATATTTTTGCTCAAGTGAAAATAGAACTACAACTCAACCTATGTCATTAGTTATATTTTCGCTCAAGCAAAAATATTTTTACTCAAGTGAAAAAAAATTAATTTTCTCTTTTTGTCTCTTTAATGATTGGATGTGAGTGTTTATTATAAATATAAAATGAATATTAATTTGTAAATTCATCTAATTTGTGTTTTTGTTTAAATGATTTATGTTGTATGATAATTCTTATTAAGAATTATTAGAATTATATGAATTTGAGGTCACAAATCTAGGATGATGTGTGAATCGTTGCTTGAGTTGTGATATTAAGTAAAGACACTTATATGTTGTAACAAAGATCCATTTACTTCATTGATATTCTAAGTCGTATAGACTAAGACATCAAGTAGTGAGAAGCTAAGTGAGGAGTTCTTGTACGCTGTGACATGTGTACATGTTGGGCTTGAGTTATAATGAACTTACCCTAATCCTTTACTTTTAGATTTGTTTGTTAATCTAAATCTTATATTTGACCAGATGTTAGTCTTTGGTGAGACATACTTAATGCTAGTCTTTTGAAAAGCGTCAATTGATATTCCTTTTGTTGAATATATAGATCCATGTGTAGTTTATATGGTTGTTGTACGTTAGTATTTGTTTGAAATTGAATTTTTTATTAATTAAAATGTCTTCTTTTATATACATTTTCTCATGTTTGAAAATTTATTTCAATAACTTATCCATTGCATGTGTTGTGATATGTTATGACTATACTATGTACACGTGTAGATATAAATATAGGTGTTGGAACAACAACCAGAAGATATCAAAATTTTATTTGTGACTATTTTATAATTTATATATATATATATATATTATTTTGTATATATTTAAGTTGTATTTAAAATACTATATATTTTGTATTTATCCTTTATTAGATGTATAATAAGGTAAAAAGTTTTGTAAGGGTACCCTTTAGAGCACACTAAGTCATTTAATAACTCTTCTCTAATATGTTACAAATTGTAAAATTAGAAAATCATTTTATTTATATAAACTTTTTAAAAATCTACATGACTTTTTTAAATGAAAAAATCTTTTAAGATCTCAATTAAATACACTTCTAAAATTTGTATGTTTAATATTTTTTTATTTAGTTTATGTATACACCAGTAGAAAATCATTAAATAGAAACCAATTTTAGATAAAAAAATAATTAATTCCTACATTAACTAGATACTAATTTAGTGACTAAAAAAATTATTGGTATCTAAATTAGCTTTTATTATTGATAAATAGTTTATAAATTGGTATCTAATTACCTACCAAGGTTTTAACTACCAATTATTCAGATTAAAGACCCTACCAATGTGTGTGTGTGTTGTCTAGTAGTTTTTAACTTGTTAATTCACTTCTTGAAATGATTCAAACTCATTTGATCTTTATCTCTTTTGAAATAAGTGTTTTCTTAAAATCTGAGAAATTTTTATTCAGTTGTTTTTCAAATCAACTAGTTGAAAAAGCTATTACTCAAGTGTTTGAGGCTAAGGCAAGTTTTTCAACATGTTGAATTGTCGAAACAACCTTTTGTTTGACAATTAGTGATTTTCAAAATGATTTGGAAAAACTATGTTTATTTTTTCTTTGTTGTCAAACAAAAACAATCGGTTATTTCGATAAAACAACTGATTATTTTTATGAAAACCTTAACAGGAAATTATTTTAATCGATTGTTTTGGAAAACAACCTATTGTTTTCATAACAGAATTGTATTAAGTGGTTTTAACTGGTTTTAAATGATTCTAACTACTTATGATTTTTTTTTTATCTAAAAACTTTGACCACTTGATTGAGTTTATATAAAGGCTATTTGACATTCTTTTCAAGACTCTAAGAAGAAGAGATTATTTAAAACGTTTTTCAAGAATTCAAGAGCTTTGGATCATCTCAAGTGTGTGGATTAGGATTGAGTTTTGTATACTTCTGACTATAGCTTTGTAATACCCAGGTGTATTCTATTATCTTCTTCTTGAACATTGTATTTTTGTGTGTTCTTGTATAGGACAGTTTCACTAAAATGTTTCTGGAAACTGTGATGTTGTTAAAGAGTGGTGTGTGTTATTGTGGGGTTCAAGATCATCACTCTTGGTGTGTGTTTTGTAATCTAGGGTTGATTACACAGTGAATTCTCAGTGGTTAGCTGAGGATTGGATGTAGCTCTTGGTTAAGAGTGAACCAGTATAAACCTCTTCTGTGATTCTCTCTATCTCTACTCTTATAAACTATTTTAACTTGGTTTCATATTCTGCTGGTATAAACAACCATTTGTTTCGTGAACACAACAAGTTGATTTTCTATAAATAACCTTAAAACATAAATTTTATTGAGTTTAACAGAAAATCAATTAGTTGATTTTTCAGAACTTTTCACTCTACTTCCAAACTTTGCAAAAATCTTGTGAAAACAATTCACCCTCCTCTTCACTAGAAGAAAATCATTAAATAGAAACCAATTTTAGAGAAAAAAATAATTAGATGCTATAATGACTAAATTAGAGACCATTTTAGAAACTAAAAATATTATTGGTTTCTAAATTAGTTTCTATTAATGATGAATAGTTTCTAAATTGGTATCTAATTAGCTACCAAGGTTTTTGCTACCAAATTTAGAATCTAAATAATTGGTTGTTAAAACCTTAGTAGCTAATTAGATACTAATTTAGAAACTATTTATCAATATTAGAAATTAATTTAGAAACCAATAATATTTTTAGTCTCTACAATGGTCTCTAATTTAGTTACTATAACAACTAATTATTTTTTGTTTCTAAAATTGGTTTCTATTTGATTATTTTCTTGTAGTGCTTGTTTAGGCATATACATGAAATATTAATGGGTGAATATATTTTGATTCCAAATGATTTTTTATTCTTGATGAAATCGTAATTTAATGCATTTTAGTTATTATTCAAATATGTTGTTATATGATTCTAGAAAAGAGGAAGAGGTCAACGAGAAAACTCTATAAAAAAATAATGACGCTCAAAGGGTAAGATAATTATTATTTTAGGCAATACATATTACATTGATATATTTTATGCTCTCACTGACTTATCGTCGAAGTATTGTCAACAAGTAGAACCCCCTCTTCTCATTGTGACTTCCACACATCCAGGAGCTACAGTTGCAAGGAGATCATCTTGAAGACCACCTTCAAACTTCCGACCTCCAACTTGGCAAGAAGAGTCTCTAAACTTAATTTTTATTTAATGATTTTTTTTAGTTATATTAGCAGAAATAGATGTTTTACACTTTTATATTTTTTAAGAAAATAAAAAAATATAGTGTTACATAAGATTTTCTTTTTAAATTTAAAATATATTTAAAGCTAAAATAAAAATATGAAATATATACGCTAACAAAATTATTTTAATGTATACCATTAAATAAATAAGATGTATTATTAATTATTTTATATATAAGAACTAGATTCAGTTTTTTTATCGGGGAAAAATTAATTAAATAAAGGATATCGAGGGGTTAAGTAATATATACACTAAACTAAATTCAGTTAGAAAAAAAAACACATACATAATTTAAATTTAAAAAAAAAACACATACATAATTTAATTTTTTTTTTAAAAAAAAAAACATAAAGGGGTTATAAGAACGTAGATTTTGCTTTTAAGTTATGAGAAGAATTGATAAAAACGAAAAAGTATGTGGAATTTCATGTATAAGTAGAAATCCGTTGAACCAATTATGACCACAATACGAAAATAGTTTTTAACTAAACTAATAAAAGAGAAGAAGAAATTCATAACAATAAAAAAAAATATTAACAAAGACAAAATTAGTGATATTTATGAAGAGATAGCGATGTAATAAGTTTTTTATATATAAAAATTAAAATAAATATCTGTTGCACATATAAATTAAATTCTATATAAACTATTTTTTGCATGCATTAAACTTTTGGTAAGTTAAAAAGTTACCTTGGGGTCTGTGGCATTAGGTTAAGGGGTTTTTATATAGATCATGGAAACCCCCATGCTAATCTAATTAATCTAAAGGAACAACACTAATTATTTATATGCATTAACCCATGGCATCACAAGAAACAAAAAAACCACTACCACTGAGGAATTAATATTAAAGAAACTTGAATAAGCACAAAGAAACAGCACAATCACTGTACAATCATATATATTACTGAACATTGCGAAGACAGCCGTCAGACAAAAGAGTGAAACCAGCTAGAACAAAGTTGGAAATGTCTGGGACTGTGTTGTCAGAAAGGGTTAATTAATCTGTTTAATTAGTAGTAATTTTTATATATACATGATTAACAACTGTGTTATGGTATTATTAAAGTGGTTAAACAAGTGGGGATGATATGATAAAGAAAACACTGGACTTAAGACAAGGTGATAGTGGGTTCAATTATGGTACCTTGTTGCAAAGTGGGAACCCTTTTTCTTTGTTTCCATGTTTAAGAACACCAGACATATTTTCTGGAATGTCTTCTGCAACCAAAATGTATTGCTCAATTATTTCTATAATTTGTTTCACAACAGCTAAAGGAAACAGGAAAGCTGTCTATAATGAAATATAGTTTATGTCATAAGTTGTTATATAAATAAGAGTTTAACTTTAGTGGTGTATGCATAATTGTAAAACTGTTTTTGATAAAATCATAGTAAATTTATTGGTTTTTTCAACATTTTTTTAAAAATTTATTCAGAGATTTTATTTTACACTTATGCATATATTTTAATGTTTAAAAATTTTGTATTGTGATATTTTAGAAATCGACAATTTTTAATTATATGATAATCCATTAAATGATAATGTGAATTTCAATTCAATTGTATAATATATATTTCAAAGGTATGTAAGTATAAAGTTTGTATATTAGTATTCAATCACACATTGTTATGCATGTTTGTTCAATATTATATAAAAAAGTTATACTTATAATATTTTTTTATTGCCAGTAATTAAATAATTTTACAATGATATATACATTAAGTTCAATATATTATTGAATTAAGTAATGTGATGTAATATAATACAATACTTGTTAATATTTTAATTCATGTTTAGATGTTACAACTTTTTAGTATTCATATATTTGTTGAATTTAATTTAGAAACATTATTAGGATAATATTAGTACAATATCAAACAACAAAAATTTATCAAATATATATAAAGTCAAAGTAATTATTTTAACCATAAAAAAAATTATTATTCTTACTACAATTATGTATCTCGAAAAGGAATTTTCAAGTAAAATAAAAATTGTTAACTACATTCTATTACTATATAGAATTAAATTTAGTGTATTTTATATTATATGTTCTGATATTAAGTCGGTTAAGATATCATAATTAGAGTAAATCACGACATTCGAGATATTGTTTTCTGGAAACTCAGAGTTTTATTACAATTTTATCTTTAAAAGACGTCTCAAAGAATTAAGAAAATAAGTGAATTTAAAGTGTCATTAACCTCGACTCCTAGGCGACGTGAGACTATCAAAACCACATATATATTTAAATATATTAAAAACAAGATTATAAAAGAACTAATTTTAAAATTCATACTAAGATATTAACATCTCTTATCTTAATATTTAGTTTTATTTAGTTTGTACACAAAATTATCCTCTTTAATATGGATTTTATTTATATTTATTGATCTTATTTAGCAGTATATTATGATATGATTTTTATTTTTTTACTTTTCAAGTGATACTTCATTCTTGACTTGATATTGAAAATTTTCATATTTAGATTTTACTATCCAATGTTTTGGTTTGTTGTAGTTTGTTAAATCTTCCTTTTAAGTGTTTATCATTTTTATTTTTTTTAACTTTCACTTGTTTGTTTTTTAGAGAGTAAAATGCTGCTTAACAATGTTAGTCAATATTTTTCAAAAATAACAACTAAGAGATATTTTCCATCTTAAGAGGTAAATAATATTAAATTCAAAATCAAGAAAAGTTAAAAATTAAGAAAGATTAAGAATTGTGACAACTTTAAAAATTAATTTTTAAGACTATAAAACAAGAAATTAAGGTTTGCAAAAAATAGTAGACACAAATGAATTCCAAGGAAAGTTGTAGAATGGATTACAAAATTTTAAAATATAGACTAGAATGACCAAATTTATCAATGACCACAAAAATGTAGGGCTTCTTCTTCCTGCACCCCCATGTTTTTCTTCCTGCACCCCCACAATTTTAAATATTCCAAGATTAACCTTGAGCAAAAATTTGAAAAGGGAAACGTTAAGCACTTCCACAGTCACTGCTCATCTTCATCCTTGGGTTTCAACTATTGTGGAGGTTCTTCATAATTATTGGAAGCAAGGCGGAGGAGTACACAACGTTGCCGAAGTGTTGTCTGGGTTATAGAGGTAAGAGTTAAGGTTTTTTTTAAGAAACACGGTGGTTATAGAAATTTCGGGATTACCGGATATCGGGATCCGATAATACATTCTGGATTCATGAATCCAGAATAAATTAAATTATGTGTTCCGGATGAGGGGGTGTTCTGGAAGGTAAAATGCCATAATATGTTGTTCTCCGGATTTCTGAATCCAGAAGCTTAAATTTCATTACGGATGGGTTGATCCGGTACTGTATTTTGTGTTATGGATTCATGAATCCGGAATGCGTTACTTGCATTATGGATTTATGAATCCAGAATTGTATTTTGTGTTATGGTGCATTATGGATTCATGAATCCGGAATGGTTTTTTTGTGTTATGGTGCATTCCGGATTCATGAATCCGAAATTATTTTTTTGTGTTATGGATTCCTGAATCCGGAATAGTCTTTTTGAATTATGGATTGTTGGATCCGAAATGATTTTTTTAACTTATGGATTCATGGATCCGGAATGCAATAATTTTGTTTCATTTTTTTTATTTGTAGAAGCATGGACAATAGTGAAGAATTTGAACAACAATTATATGATGGTGTGAATGTGTGGGATGATGATGATATTGAGAAGTCATTATCTAAATCGAAGGGATATGAA
>Ga0123342_1001021_pt1 | contig 46529 bp, 21 predicted proteins | sample Turbeawhitnodule_FD_89960 | JGI IMG/M metagenome (GOLD analysis project Ga0123342, IMG submission 89960) | Root nodule microbial communities of legume samples collected from Mexico - Turtle bean Mexico white nodule | ecosystem: Host-associated > Plants > Roots > Nodule | place: Mexico: Nepantla...
TAAATAGAGAATTATTGTTTTGAATTTGCAAAATAAATAGCTTGAGAATGAATGATTTTACATAACACGTAATGATGAGAAAAGATTAATTAGAACTAAACAAATTAGTAAGATTCATTACAAAATATAAAATAAAAATATAAAGTTAAACTAGAAGTAAATTATTTATGGGAAGACGTGCCACAATGTGGTCTTCGTATTTGTCGTTGAGGTCTTCGTGGAGGGTGATGATCTAGATATCAAATTAATTTTTAACATTACATAACTTACTACCCAATATATAAACAATAAAATTTTAAAAAATAAAATAAAAATATGATGTGGCAGAAGTCGTGCCAACTTGGCACGACTTCAGTTTGACATGGCAGAAGTCGTGTCAAGTTAGCACGACTTCAGTATGACATGACAGAATCATGTCAAATTGGGACGAGTTATGCATATGAAGTCGTGCCAAACTGGCACGACTTGCCTTAAATTTGTAATTTTTTTTAAACGGATCCTATTTTGGTAAAAAGCAAAAAAAATAGTCCCATGATGATCAAAAACCCCCATTAAGTTAGTGTCCATTCATGTTGGGACGCCAAAACAACGCTTTTGACCATTTAATGTTTGTTTCTTCCTCCTTGTGTGTCTTTGACTGACACTATCACTCTTTATTTTTATTTTTGTTATTGTATATCACACTTACAACAAAGAGTTGTTCCCCATTTTTTATAGGGTTTTACCAAAAACTTAAAACTAAAACAACAAACTGGATATATAATTGTATATGTGTGGATATGTTTGTTACTTTCTCAATATAACCTTTGTTAGATTTATTTTATTTTATTGTGTATTTAGTGTCGGCTTAATCTTCTATAGATTTTAAATAAATAAAAAATCATTTACTTTATGCCGGTTTAGCCGATGCTACACTTTAATTTTGCATAAGGTTAACGTCACATTAACCGACTCTAGTTGCGTCTCCTTTTACCGTGGTTCTAACGTAATAACGTTCATTAAGTTAGTGTCCATTCATATTGGGATGACAAAACGACGTTTTTGACCATTTAGTGTTTGTTTCTTTCTCCTTGCGTATCTTTGATTGACACTATTACCATTATATTTTTGTATGTGACTTTCCAAATACAAATACTCACAAATATAATCATTTTATCTTATACCCCGTAAAATGTAGATTTTATTATAACAAGGTAATATTTATAAAAAATACCCATTTAAAATAATTTAAAAAGTTGTGATTAACCCTTTTTAAAATATATAATATTTTTTAAAAAAGAATAATTTTATAAGATTGAATTAGAGACAAATTTTACTTTCTTAAAATAATATTTAAAATCTATCATAATCTTATTAATTAAATTTTATTAGAGAATATATATATATATATATATTTTACATTCGAGACATCAATCTCGAAGTAAAAAAAAAAGGAAATAAATTAAGATTGACTAAATGTAAATTAAACAAACTCATCATATTCTTTTTTAATTCCCAAGTTCATTAGAAATTTAATAATTAACTCCAATCATAAATCGATAAAGGAATAAAAAAATGCATAAGAAAGGAAGCATGAAGCGAAACAACTTTTTGATATTTATTTTGTATTAGGAGTTAAGCCCAGACTTACGTTACATTGACGAGCAAAAGTAAGATAAACAAAGAAGAAGGCAAAAGAAGAAACTTAATTTATTTTTTCGGATGAGTAATTTTTTTATAATAACTTTCAGATCAAAATTTGTTAGTCAGTTATATTATCAAATACAAAATCCAATAAAATTAGCTAATTATTAAAAATGGCTTTGGCATGTAAAAGAACATAACTGCTTTCTTAGCGGCTGAACCCAATAACGCTTGGCCCAGACAACTCTTTTTCGACAACTTCTTCCTGCACCTCTACAACTTCTTCCTACACCTTTACAAATTTCTTCCTGTACTCTCTCATTTTCAGAGAAGACTATTTTGCCCCTTTTAAAAATTGTTCTTTCCAAAATATTTCTGGAACATCTTTTTTAGAACATATTTTATGAATTCCGAATTTATCAATCCGGAAATCAAAATAAAATGTGTTATGAAAAAAATGTTCTGTAATGATTTTTTATTTTCTGGATTTTCTATTTTAGAAATATTTTTTGTTAACTACTAGTCTGAAAACACCCAAAACTGTAAAGAGTAATTTTGGTATTTTTGAAGAATATAGGAGTGCAAGAAAAAAAAGTAGAGGTGTAGAAAGAAACACCTCTCTTATTGTCTTTCTTGTATTATCATAGTTTCTAGTGGCAACTTATATTTTTAAAAAATTTAAAAATATTTTTATTGGTATTTTTTATTTTAAAATGAATGTTTTTGAAAAAATTTCAAAATTCTTTAATTCATAATAAATTTTTAAAAAAAATACATTTCGTATTATAAAAATTAAAAAATACTTTTAGATTATAGAATATGAAATGTATTTTTAAATTATAGAATTTGAAAGAAGAATTATAAAATCTAGAAAGTGTTTTTAGATTTGAAAATAACTTTCGAATTCTGTAATTCAGAATGTATAATATTATTTGCATTTTCTAGAAGGTGTAAATAAAAAATAAAAAAAAAATTTAAATTTTAGAATTTGAAATGTATATTTTAAGAACAAAATAACTTTTTCCGTCTGACCCATAGGATGTCCAATAAACTATGGAGGTGCAGGAAGAAACAACCGTGATTTTGTCAGCCTTGTGTTATTCACGTTGCCAACGTTATCTGCTTTTCTGATTCCTTTTTATTTGGGAAATTTCTTTTTATACCTCCAATGCTTTTCTCCTGCACCTACTAAATATTAAAATCCCTACTTTATCCTTATTATAAGAAGGTTTATGTAGTATGGAATAAACTTCGGGATCTAAGTCATTTTCAAATGAGTGGTGATACTTTAACACTCCATATAATAAAATACATAATTTTACACATTAATAAATTTTATTTTAATTATATTGATTTTATTTTTTAATTTAAAATATTATTATATTTTTATAATTTTTTGTCAAATGTGTGGTTTACTTTTTGAGTGTCAAAATAAACTTTTTCCTTCCAAATTATATAATTTAAGAGTCATCTCTACAAACAATGAATTTTATGGATTATACAATCTCAAAATAATTTTCTTCAAAAAATAATGATTTTTAGATTATATCATAGACTTTCAAACACTTCCTTTTTAAGAATGTATTTTATAGAAAAATAATAATGGAATTGTACAGTTCGAAAACTATTTTTTCCAAAATATACTTTCAGATATAATTTAAAATTTTCCAAATAACATAATTTAGAAGAAACAACGTCGAAACATGGAGAATGAAGAAAATAAATACAATCTGAGATGTCCAAAGTTAATTTGATCTTTTACACGGCAAAAGAATCCCCTTTTCTTATACTTTTTGTTTTTTTTTTTTGTTTTTTTAGGCAAAAGACATTATAATTTAAAAAAAAAGGATGATGTATTTTGTGTTTTTCTCGCTTTTATTTTATTTTTTACAGGTTTCTTCTAAACTTTTCTTCAAATATAAATAAACAGTAAAAGAAAAAGCCCTCCATTCCATTTAAATTTTTTATTTTGACTGAAAAAGCAAGCTCCATGGCAAGTGTTGAACAAGTAAACGAGGTAAGAAAGGAATAGATTCTGAAAAATTACCAAACAAGTATTCTCCTTTTAGTTAACTTATTATTTTTTCTGAATTCTAAAAAATAAACCAACAAAATAGAAGAATTGGAAATTTTATGAGGTGAAATAATTTTTGAAGAGCATTCCCGAAGGTGGTAGTAGTGAGCTAAAAACAAACATAGCGAGGTTGTCCAATTGTTGGGTCCAGAACTTTCACACTTCCTCTCAAACTCTCAAGACCCTTCTCCACTCTCTATATATTCAACAATTCCCACATCTCACACTCACACTCATCAACATCTAACACTCACACTCATCAACATCTCACATTTCCTTTCCTTTCTCCATTCCCAATGGCTCAAACACTGTCAACTTCATCACTTGTACTGTCACCAAAAACAGGGTACTCTGTTAAACCCAAGAACAATGGTGTTGCACCTTGCATGGCCTCTTTTCCGTCGAGAAAAGGGTTTCCTAGGCTACAAAGGATGAGAGCTCAGGCTTCTGGTGATAATAAAGACCACTCTCTGGAAGTACAACATGTTAACAAGGGTGACCAAGCGACTGCGGTTGAGAGAAAGCCACCTAGAACTGCCTTCGACATTTCACCTTTTGGTAAGATTTTCATTCTTATTCGCACAAATGTAGTATCCACAATTGCTCATGCTCATGCATCATTCTATTAATTCAAATTTTTCAACTTGGACTCTAAGGTTCTTAAGTTCATTAATCTGCTGATTGCAGACCTCCAATACAACTTAATTAAACATGGTGTTTCTAACTTTTTTGCGAAATTCTGAACCCCACTAACAGGGCAAAAATTCTTTTACATTATCAACCAATATAATTGAGTTTATTAAGTCAAATAGAGATTTTGATATATCATTATAAAAGTTAAATTTGTGAAGTCTTAGTATAGTTATTTGAAAGTAATTTATTTATTATGATAATGTATTCAGCTCTGATTGTGATTCTGTCGTTGGTGATGACACTTAACATATGTTGTAGTGGTTGCTATTGTCATCTGTTTCACCATTGCTATTAGTTTTTCATATTCCTTTATTTTTCCTCCCTCTTAATATTGTAGTTTAAGATAAAGTTTGGCATCATAAAGAATAAAGAAAGAAACCAAAACCGGTTCGCGATAGACACTTAACTTGCCTACAGATATTGGTATAATCCTTTTGGTTTGATTCTGTTGTACACTTTCGACAGAAACAGAATGAAATTTACCAGTGAAAAATCTTCAGAAATCTGAACTTGCTTGCAGCATAGTTAAACATGTACACTGACATGTAGTGTGGCCTTTTGCAGGTCTCTTGGACCCGTGGTCACCCATGAGGAGTATGCGCCAGATTTTGGATACGATGGACCGAATTTTCGAAGATAGCATGACATTCCCCGGAAGAAATGTGGGAGGAGGGGAGATTCGTGCCCCTTGGGACATCAAAGATGAAGAACATGAGATCAGAATGAGGTTTGACATGCCAGGTCTTTCTAAGGAAAATGTTAAGGTATCAGTGGAGGACGATGTGCTTGTCATAAATGGTGGTCACAAGAGTGAACAAGAACAAGGTGGTGATGACTCCTGGTCAAGCAGGAGCTACAGTTCCTATGACACCCGTTTGAAGCTTCCAGATAACTGCGAGAAGGACAAGGTTAAGGCAGAGTTGAAAAATGGCGTGCTTTATATCACCATTCCTAAGACCAAGGTTGAACGCAAGGTTATTGATGTGGAAGTTCATTGAGAAGCCTAGGCTTTGTGCATTACAACACTGTATTTTACCATGGTCTTACTTCTTTTTTTTAACATATATACCCATTATACGGGTAAAATATGTGGTATTAAGGGTGTAAAAAAGTTGAAATAAATTGCTGTTGTAAAATTTTCTAGCAATGTGAGTTTCCTCCTCTACTAATTCATCAGATGAAAAATCTGTTTCGCTTTGTAACATCAAATTGGTCATAAGCCCCAAAAATATGTGAAAGGAAACTAATCCTTAACATGTGTATATCTTAATTAAGACTTTAATTACCTAACCTTCCAATTCCAAGTTATGAAAAAAGTGGGAACTAGAGATCTCATCCTAAAAGTTTAACGAGAAATTTAAACGTGAGTGTGAGTTCCACTTTAGGAAAGTTAACAAGATAATGTAAGTATAAATTTCACATTAGAAAAAGTTGAACAACACAATTTTGAGTTCACCGGGAGGATCACACTCTCAATTCTAAGATTTTCCTAGAAGATTCAATGGGAAGTTTTTTCCTCGAAATTTCAATCTTGTTGATTATGACAACACAACAGAGAAAAAATAAATTTATTGTTTTAAGATTTTGTGTCAGTCTCTTATCTAGGTTTTATTCAAGGTTAATTGTTATTGTTGTTTCATTGTTGTTAAACCTACTTTGTGGATTTCCTTTCAAAAGATCCATATCTAGTATTAAATAAAGCTGATAGTTCGTTTTGATGATTTATTTAGACAAATACGTGGTGAAAAATATATTTTTTACATTGAATTTCTTTATTTCATATAAACTTGTTCCGTTGTTGAGGTAAAACAATTATAAAAATAAATGACACTATTGAGGTATTCGTGTTTAGAGTGTTTTTGCTTAAGGAAGAATATACTAGCATAGAAGGGATTGAGAGATTATTAGAAATCAAAATGTGAGTTTGAATTATATATTTAATGAAATTGAGAAAGTTGAATAAGATAGAAGAAAAGGTTTATAAATTTATTGTATTAAGGTTATAGATTAGAGATTGTGTAAGTGTCTTATAGATTTAGGTCTCTTTGTTATTAAATTTCCCTCTTGACATCTCAAAAACCCACCAAAATCTATATCAATGCAAAGGCAAAGGGAATGCAAATTTAGAAACTACTCATAAATACTTTTCTATGCTAGGTTCTCTGTCTGTCTTTATATATTTCATATCTATCAGTTTTTACAACCAAACTTCCTTAAAAAAAAAGCATAAAGCATTACAACAACGGCCAGAAGTCCCCTGAGTACAACAGAAAGAAACTGCAATAACCAAGGAAGAAAGGAAATGAAAGGTGAAACAGCCAGAAAATTAAGAGAAATAGCAAGGATTTCTATGTTGTATGTTACTCATTCTCTTCGGGTATAGTGTCCAATTTGGGTTTCCTATTGTTTGGAAACTGAACACCAACCGTTTGAACCTCGGATAGTATATCCTCTACGGATATCTGTTTGTTCACCAACAGCTCAAGTTGCTGCTTCGTTATGATAACTTTGATCCTCTTTATCCCACCATCTGTCTCAACGTTCCTTAAAGATGCAAGATTTGGAGGGGAATTCAAAGAAGGAAGCAAGTAGTACAATCTCCCTGCCTTCAATTCGTGATCAGGTGAGAGAGGTTCTGTGACTTTCTCTGAAACACCAACACCAGAAGCTGGATAGTTTGTCAAGATATCTTTGACATGGATCGGGGTGCTAAACTCTAGTATCTTCCCATCTGGTTTAGCTACCCTCACAATTTTAACCTTTTTTGCCATGATACAAGACCCTGAACTGGGTTTACAAAAAACAAGACAATTGCCCATTTTATTGTAAGGGGTGTATAAATCAGGTGGTTGAAGACTAAAAGCGAAGTTGTTAGAGAAAGCTATAAAGATAGTTGCATGGAACTATGAAGATGTGTGTGAGAGAGAAAGCAGGGGAAGGGAGAGGGAGTTTGAGTGGGAAATGTGAGTTTTGCGGGTCTGAAAGGAAAGCATGTGAGATATATAGCGAGGTGGGAATCTTAAAAAAATGGAGGGGTTTGTTTCGTGTGGAGTGGAGCAGAAAGGTGAGTTTCCGTTGAGAAGGAAAGTTGTGGATTAGGGCGAGAAAGTAAGTATAAGTATGTAAAATAGGTTTTGTGTTGAGAATGGAAAATGAAAGATTTGTCAACACGCATGCAGCATAGGACGGTTAGTGGAAAGTGGGGGAATATTGCATTGCTCATTTAACTATCTTTTCAGCCCTCCAGACCCCAACTGATGAAGCAACTATTCTCCTATACATGCATAGCATATGATTCTGCCATACACTCCATGTCATCAATGCACTTCAAAAATTATGCAAGTGGCCTCATTTCATTGGGTGGGCATGCAGCTATAGCCTTAGCTTTGGGACCAAACTACTATGTCCTAATTAGGTGGGGAAGACAAAAATCTACTATAACCAGATATAAGCGAGAGTGGTATTTTTGTTCCTTTTATAATCAAGTGCAAGAAAAAATCTTACTTTGGTTAGACCCTTTCTTTAACCACTTAACACAATAGCATATTGAAAATTCAAACTTTATCAGTTGATTTTTGCTGTTGTAATACTTCCAACAACATATGTTTGTTTACTTTTATTAAAATTGCATCATCTCATGGTTTAGGTGACGTCCAAGACAATTTTAAAAGCAAGAATTGCTACTTGCTCTGAGGTTCTAATTGTTTGATACTGATGGAAATGAAGGCACAACAGAACCCCATTCTTCCTTTGGCTTTCGGTAGGAAGGATAGGAGAGATTGGATGGTTGAATGAAGAGAGATTATACTAAAATCTGTGAGTGGGTCATGCAGGGGTGGTGACGCAACAAATGCAGTTTATATATGTATGGTTCAGGTACAATAGGGAACAAAAGTTTAAGGTTGGGTGTACTTGATTCGTGTCTCTGTTTATAATTGGTTCTAGAAAAATATAAATTAGTTAACTTCTGCCAACTGCTAACTGCTATTTGGCTGTTTCTCTTACAGTGCTCAATAAATAATATCAGTCTGCATAGATAATACCTTTCATGCTCATAATGCCTACTATTAAATGACAGTGGCCATATATATGAATGGATCGTTATTACATCTTTTCCAAATAATTTTGTTTTTTTAGTCTAACTGATATTTCTCACATGCTTTCGGTGAGACTCGTTACATGCTCAGAGGGCTGAGGTTGCTTCAATGCACCAGAAGCTTTGTTTATCTTGTGGAAAGACAAAAGAGGCAAACTTTTAGAAAGTCACCTTATATTGTCTAAAGCTTAATACTTAAAATATTGTAACTAGTCACATTCATATTCTACTTTTCTCTTATTCAACATACAATTCAGAATTTACCTCTCTATCTAACAATTCATTGAAAATACCTCTACTATATGCAACATCCATTAAAATTAAAAGTTAAGTACATGGATGTTTCCTCTATTCTAACTACCTTGATTAAAAAACACTTAATAATTAAATAATGAGAGATTATTGTAACTTAATTAATGATCTCACATTAAAATTTTGAAAATGTAGTTGTTTCTTTCTAAATTATTGAGTGAAGTGCACTGTTGGATCCACTGTATCATTCTGTTCAATTACAAATGTCCTGATGAAAAATAAGAGTTCACATACTAGATAATCAACTTACTACATGTATTTTGATGTACGACTTGTTACTTTCTAATATTTAATTTATGTATAAAATAACTTCTTTAATGATTATCTATGACTGAAACCGTGGTTGTATAAAAGTTTAAATGAGAAAAATTATAATCTTTAATGATTTTAGCTTAGTTAAAGATGAGTCAAATCCTTTTTTTGTTCACACTAGAGGTGTCTGTCTTCCATATTGTAAGTTCTTTTTATAAGCTATTGTAAATTGAAAATTTCACATTAAATTTGATGTGCATGTTCAAATTTAAAATTTTATTTAAACCATCTTTTTAACAGAAGTATACTACATTGGGTATGAAGAAGCATAGTGTACACACACAAAACCATTACTTCTAGAAACAACTATTGCAGACTTACAAGAAGAGATGATGAGTCTCACACCTATTTTATTTCATGAAAGAAAGGAGTAACTAATAGTCTGGTTAACCCGACAATTTGACTAATTATAAATATAACCAGATGGACTCTCCACCTTTATTTTTTTATACTTTTAAATAAAAATTAATGGTTGTTAATATTTTATATATAATTTTATTTTTAATAATTTCTTATACATTATCTTATTTATTGATATTTATTTATTTTTTTTTACATTAAATTTTCTTTTAGTAGAATAGTAAAGTAACAGTTACCAATTTCAATGGAGATAACTTAGAGGGATAAATCCACCTAAGGCTCAGGCTCCGTTTGTTTATTTCAAAGCGGAGAAAGACACGTAAACACTATTTAATGCAAATGAATTTAAAATTTTCTTTGCAAATATGCGAAGGAAGTTGTATATTTTTATATTTTTTAATTAATTAACTTTAATTAACTTTTTTATTTTTTTTATTTTAAATTTAAATTATTTTTATTTTTATTTAAAATATAATTAAAATTTAAATATAAAAAAACATAATCAAAATTATAAAAAAAAATTATTATAAAAACATAATTAATCATATTATATATAATAAATTATAAATATAAATAATAATAATAATAAAAATAAATATATTTTTTAATAATTAAAAAATAAATTTATATAATAATTATATTAATTAAAAAAAGGGAAGATAAAATAATATTATTATTTAATATAAAAATAATTTTTTATCAAATATTTATGATTATAAATATTTAAATAATATTTTAATTAAAAATAATTATAATTTATAAATAAATATATCAAATTAATTTTTAACCATTTTTAAATATAAGGATAAATATGTAAATTTATATTTTTATTAATTAAAAATATATAATTTCAGTCACATCTATCACATCATTCACAAAATTTTATAAACTTTCTCCACACTTTTCACTCTATTTACCTTGATCCAAACAACCTATTTTTTTACATTTTCCCTTCAATTATCTCAAATTTACTCTTTTTTTTCCACTTCTTAATCCAAATACACCACTCCCTAATCCAAATACAGCATAATAGATAATGGGTAAAAATGGCACCCCTAGTTTTGTTCGGTTCCTAAGTATGCATTTACTAGTAGGTGAGATAGGAGCGAATAAACAAAGAGAGTTGCCTTTAACGTCATTGTCAGAGTGGCTGAAAAGATGAGACAAAGATCTTCTAAATCCACAGAGTCCCTTTTATTATTATTACTTTTCTTAGTTGTTGAATTCCAACTTACTAACTCCATTCTTTTAAAATGTTTTCCCCTCCCTCATCACTTGCACATCAAACAAACAGACCTAACCCCATCAAAGTTAAACTCCAATTATTTTTCAGACAAGAATTAAACCCAATAACTATTGGATTAAGAAAAACAACTTATTCCCCTAATTCTTTTTGTCATTTTTTCTCTCCATAGTTTAACATTCTTACAATGTAAAAGAAAAAGGTGAGATCAAATTTTAAGGAGATCACTTTACACTAAAAGTGAATTTTATTGTTCCACCGTAATTTCTTCATGTTAAATTTTGTTATAATTGGATATCAACAGAAACATAATCAAATTACTCATATTGCTGTATATTTTAAAAAATATGTTAATTGAGTTTTTTTTATCAATATAAACACTTATCGGAGAGCAGTAGGTGTTTATAGATTTGGTAACTTCTTTGTTGACGGTTATGAGTCTTTTGGATTAATCATTTAACTCTTATTCATTGTTTCATATTAGGCACATTGATTAGATTGTTCATGATAGTTATTGATGACAATAAAAGTTCAGTTAGGAAAGACATGCAGTCATCCCGAGTTCTTTGACATTCCAGACCAAGTTCTTTGACATTCTGGACCTTAAGGTGGGTAGGTGAATCAATAATAAAATTTAAAATACTTATGAAAATTATATATATATATATAATTTGAAATTAATGTAAATAAGTTTCACTTGTAGTTATTATATCGACTAAATTATATATTATTTTTTAAAGATTATTTTTTTCATTATTGATAAATAGTTTTTAAATTAGTATCTAATTAGTTATCAATGTTTTAATCAATTACAATTAAAACTTTTGTAGCTAATTAAATTACTATTTATCAGTAATAAAAACTAATTTAGATATAACAACTAGTTATTTTTTGTCTATAAAATTTTATCCAATTTAGTCAATATAACAACTAATTATTTTTTGTCTATAAAATTATTATTTTTTTAATAATTTTTTACTCTAAACATAAAGTTAAAAATTATTATTATTAAAAATTGAATTATTTTTGTAGTTTAATATGTTGATAACATCTCTGATCCCTCTCTTTAGTCAGAAGACCTCTACTAATATTCTTCTTTACTCTCCCCTTAACTCCCTTACATTATATGACATAACTCTCACGGTCCACCTTAAGTATATATCTTCCTCTTTTTCCTCCTTGTTACCTGTTTCAATTCTTTTGTATCTCAATTTTGAAACAATTGAATCGAAGTAGCACCTGATAGAAAAAGTTATCAAAATTGAAGTAAGATGATGAATAAAGTTTATATAAGGATTTTGAGATTTGAGAGTTACGATATATTTATGTATTACAAAGTTATGTTTTCATTAATTTAATTATGAAAATTGATATTTAGAAATACTATTGTAGTAAAAAAAAGTCATATTTTTATCAATTGAAAAAATATTCGTGAAATATGGTACATGGTTCGTGAATAACTAGTTGAAATAGAAAAAGGATGACTTTATTTATTATTTTAAAATTAAAGTAGTTTTCGTAAAAAAAATCTTGAAGCAATTGCTGTTAAAAAAATCAAAGTAATTATCTCTAAACAATTGAAAATACTCTGATTGACGCTTAAAAAGAATCACCACTATCGATCTACGATTTTATTAAAACTATAAATCAGTTACAGTTGGAATGTGACTTAGTGTGTGTTTGAATCGGGAGGGGATACAGGGATTTGAGGAAGTGAATGTGTGAGGATTTAAGAAGAAAATACGATGAAAGTAGTGTATTTAGATTAAGATAAGTTAGAGTGGATGTGTGAAGAAAATGTATTGAAATTTGTGAGTGATATGATGATTGTGAGAAATTTTGATTTTTTTTAAAGATGTAAAATGTAAGAGTACAAATTTACTCTTATCTTTAAAAATATTTGAATAATGAAATATGAAGTATTTCTCTATAAATTTGAATTAATTAAAATTTTGTAATTATTTTCAATACCATTGAATAATTATTTTAAAAAAAAACACAAGTTTTTTATCATTAAACATGAAATTTTTTAATAAAAATAATAAATTTGTGAGTGACATGAGAAATGTGATTGAAATTTTAATTTTTTTTAATTAAGAAAAGATTAAGATTTACAAATTTATTTTTATATTTTAAAAACTAATTAATTTATTTATATATTTATTTATATATAAATAATTATATAACTTTTTATTATTATAATTTTATTTTTATTATTAATAATAAATAATTATTATTAAAAATATTATTAAATATTTGATATAAATAGAATAAAGTAAAATAAATTATTAATAATAATACTATTTAATAATTTTATTTAATTGATATTTATTATCATTATTTTAAAAAATTATTTTATTAATAATATCATTAAATATTTGTGTTATTTAAATTTACTAATAATTAATATTATATTTAGATAATTTAATAATATTTAATATTATTTTATTTGTATTATATTATGTTATATATATTAACTATACAATGAAAAAAATAAGCAATATGTCACTTTCATGCAAAGATAAAAATGAGAAAAACACACGTGACACAAATGAGAAAAACACACCTCCTTATGTGAAGGTTCTTTGTAACCTAAGAAAAAGTATGGAAAACACTGTTCATGGTGATCCTCCATTCCTCTTTTGTGCACATCAGTGGATCCAAACAAGACACTTTCATCCATGTGAGCAGTACTTCCCTTGAAGCAAACAATCCTACAAGCTTGTTTGGATTAAGGGATCCACTGTTCCTACAGACAGAAATGAGAATGCAACCCCTATTTGGATAAGCAGATGAAGAAGGGTGAGAGAACGAGAAAGTGAGTGATAGACTAAAAGTTATTCCTCATAATTACATAAAAATGAGGAAGGTAAAGAAAGTCACATAAAAATATTATATACTTATAAAAATAAAAAGTAATTATATTACAAAGTTTATAGATAATTAAATTTATGTAGCATATAATCAATTTGTATATAAATTTTGTAACATAATTGATTATATATATTATACATATCTTAGCTTAATCGATTATGTTTTGTTATACATATACCATTACATATATAAATTTTATAATAATTATTAATTATAATAATTTAATTTAATTATTTATAATATAATAAATATATTTACATATTATAAAAATAAAAATAATTCATATTAATAATATAAATATTTAAATATTTAAATAAAAATAATATTTAGAATTAATTTATAAAATAATAATATTAAATAAAATAAATTTTTAAAATAATGATGATGAATATAAATTAAAAAATTAGTAATAATTAAAGAAAATTATTATTTTATTTTATTTTATTTTTATCAAATATTTAATAATATTATTAATAATAATAAAATTATAATATAATAAAATTAAATATAGTTATTTATATAAAATAAATAATTTTATATAATACTATTATTATTAATCATAATAAATAAATAAATTATTTTTTTAAAATATAAGAATAAATTTGTAAAAATATAAGAAACTTGTAATTTTTAAAAATATATTTAAATAGAATAATATATTAAATTTTAATTAAATCAAATGTACACAAAAATATTTTATATTTCATTATTCAAATATTTTTAAAGACAAAAATAAATTTGTAAACTTAGATTTTATACTTTTAAAAATAATTCAAAATATTTTCGCAACCATTACATCACTCAAGTACTTTAATAAAATTTTCTCATACATCCATTTTATCATACTCCAATCCAAACATTTTTAATTTTTTTTTCATATTTTCTTCTCAAATCCTCACACATTCACTCATTTTACACTCTAAACTTTCCACTCCCCAATACAAAACATTAAAATAAAATTGTACTCTAAAAATAACGAGTTACTACAATCTTTTCTACATTTCATTTTAATAATTTATATGCTTTTATCTTTTTATTCCACTGTATTTTATTGTTTCAACAATTTACTTAAGGTATTTGATTACTTTCTTTTGCTTTCCCTATATATTTTATTTTTAATCATTTACTGTACTCATTTCACCTAATTCTTTTGTTACTTTTCTGCACTTTCCATCTTTTATTATTTTTATATTAAAATTTGAATATATATTTTGCATAATCTTAAATGAATTCCATAATAATTTAATTTATAAACATTAACTACATAAATTCATAGCCAAATGATCTATCATAGAGGATATACATGCACTCCTTAATTATATTATATATTTCATCTCTCTTTTATTGTGTTATTTTATTTTATTTTTTATCATTTTATTTTCATTCACTCTACCAAAGATCGTGAAAATATCATTATTCTTTAGTTACAGTACCCAAATTTTCAATGGCCTCTTGGTTGGGATCCCAAGTTGAAAAGGAGAAACATAAAACTGAGGAGTGTTTGGCCATTATGTTTGTTGAAAGAACACTCTGGTGCTGCCTTCATCGAGGATCATGGTCCACTCTCAATAATGCATAGTAAGGTCATTCATTGCTTGCGAAATTCATATAAGATTTCCAAATAAAATAATCTTCAGTTGCTTTCGAAGAGCATGATCGTCCATGTAACCATTTTTCTTGGGGAATGAGTTTGTGTGTCCTTTATAGGAGCAAAATTTCAACACGCTTCTTTCTTTGTGTTTGCTTTTTCTCTTCTACGTATCATTACATTAGACTCTTCCTCAGCAAGTTGTGTTCTAATGCAATGGGTTGTTGGGGACAAAAGGAGATGGCGTCGAACCATACCACATGAATACAACAAGACAAAATGAGAAGGCCAATTAAAACCTTTATGCTTAAGAGACAAACCACATTGGATGTTAATTACATGTTTTTCTCCTTTCTCGTGTTCATAAGGTTTGTGTGTTGTATCACGTTATGTGAGAGATTTTCGATTCGACTTTTGGAGGGCGGGGGAATAAAGGTTAAGATTATGACGTTAAAAGGTTAAGATTATAACGTCTATAAATGTGTAAGGAAATGCTTATTTTTGGAAATCTTACATTAATTAAATATTAGATCAATTTATGTTATATAAGTGGAAACAATATTCACCTTAGATGTTGATTTTTTTGAGAATTAGTTAGGTTTAAACTCACTTATTTATATGATACAAGAGTCTATCATAGTGAGGTTTGACGAACCTATCGTATCACCCACTATTAGGTTGGATCGATATCAGACCACTCGTGGATATCTAGATCCATGCACAATATGTACATGTCTCAGCATGAGGGAGGTGTGTTGAAAAATCTCACATCGATTAATATTAGGTCAATTTATAATATATAAGCAGGGATAATCATCACCTTACAAGCAAATTTTATGAGGATGAGACAAGATTAAACTCATTTATTTATATGTGACGAAAGAAGTAGAAAATGTAAATTGTATTATTCGTGCAAAGAAAGAGAACTATTATACAACTAAAAATGGTTAATCATTTTACATGCAATTGCATGTATTATATACATTACGTAACATTTTCCCTTAAACTTATGGTTGGATAAGTTTATGCCTAAGTTTAGTAAAAGGCGATCTAGAAGCATGTTTTGTTAAAGATCAGCAACTTATTATATGGCTAGAATATAGATATGGTGTAAACGTTTCAGTTGCACATGATCACGAATGAAGTAAAAGTCAATTTAAAAGTGTTTGGATTTCGAATAGATGATTGGATTTGCAACAAGGAGAACAACTCCAAGGTTATCAGAATATACCTTGAGAGTTCTAAAACAAACATAAAAAAATGTATTCATAGTAGTTTAGCAACACTGCGATACTCAACCTCAATGTAATTGTGCAAAATAGCCTTAGCCATCTATTTGTGTGAAGCCCGAAAAACAATATTGGAACCAATATAAATACAAAATCTAGTTGGGGATTTCCAATCATCAAGATAATTTTCGGCATAGTTAAAAGCAATAAGAGAGAGAAAATGTTAATAATATTAATATTTATTAATAATATGAATCTCATACTAATAATATTAAAAATATTATTATAATATCAATATTATTAGTAATATGAATAATATTAATAAATAATATGAAAGATATTGTTCTCAGCGGCTGACCTCGGTCGGACTTGGAAATGAGCTCCAGGCTGAAGTGACTTTGCTGGGGTGTTGAACCGAGCTGAAGACGCTTTGTGACGAGGGGGGCTCCACCTGTTAATCACACTCCGAAGATCAAGTCAGTGAGAGCATTCAAACTATAAATCTGTATCAGTCTAGGGTTCAAAAAAATTACCTTCACTCGGGGCCTTAAACCCTTTTATAGACATCCTTTCAACGATTTTTCATCAACCAGAATATTGTTTCAACAACAAGAATATAATTTCAATAGTAAGAACATTTTGTTAACGTGCTCCTTTATTTTCGGGTGCAATGCCACATCATTCCTAACAACTTTTATTTATATTTAAAAGGTATATACACTTTTACTAATTCAATTGCTCCTTCTGTTATTTTTACTTTCATGATCTTTTTTCGTATAGACTACCCAACATGTGGGTCGACCTCGTAATGTATCATTGGGGGTTTCAAGCCATCGTTTGAGTCGGGGCCTAAGATAAGCCAACTTACAAGATAGGATTAGCAAATCATGAAACCTACTAAAGAAGAGCTTTCAATCGCATATTGCGCCCATACTAGTACCTTTTGTTGTACCTACTTAGGCCCCTACATGTCCCAAGCCGAGTTGGGTATTTCGCACATAACCTATCCAACCGAGTTTACTACACTTAAGTGCTTGGGTTGAGTACCCGAGCACGTTCGACCAGTACTGATATTAATAAATAATATGAATTATATTAGTACTATTAATAATATTAATGTTATTAATAATAATATTAAATAATTAATAATATTAAGAATGTTAATGATATTAAAAATATTAATAATAAAAATAATACTAATAGTATTAATAATATTAATAATTATAATAATAATAATAAGTATAATCATAATAAGAATAATAACAATGATAATAAAACTTGTCTGATGTAGTGATTAGAGGTTCTTTGTTCACTCGAGGGACTTGGGTTCGAGTTCTTCTAACTTTTAGTTACCCACAAATATATCATCCGTAGGTAAATTACTTACGCATAGGTTACTTATGAATTTTTTTCGTGGTTAATGTTGAGTTACTTATCCAATAGGTAAATTCATTTTTTTAGTGATTCATAAATTAAGGAAAAACTCGAGAAGTGTTAGCATGTATATTGGAGTGATTATTGATCCTACTTTGCGCCGACAATCCAGTTTTTCTTTTACCATTCTTATCACAAATTTAACACTGAGGATGTAAATTATGCCAAGAAGAAGAAGAGGAATTCCAAGAATTGTGATTATGTTGTTTTTGTCCAAAAAATCTTGAATTCTTGTTTGCATAGTTGGAGCGAAAAAGACCCACGTCCTCCATGATTTTGTGAGCCAATGTAACGAGTGCAACGTGGTATTGGTTATTGGAAAACCATGACCATGCAGCAATATTAGCTTGAAAAATTGTGTTCAGTGTTTTATGCTTTTTGATTTGTTCTTCTTGTGCTAGCAAAAAGTCCCAAAACCTCTTCAACGATGTAGGGGTCAAGATGAGAGGTGATATATGTAATGAATGTATCATATTCTTTAGAGAGGTCATCTAAAATAACTTCAATGTGATCTTCTAGTGTAACAATCTTCAATAGTTTTCGGTATCTGGAAGATAATTAATAAGGGAACAATCTTTCTTCTGTGTTCGAAGTTGAAGTTTCAATTTTTTAACTTTTTCTCGTGTTTGAAAAGTATAGTATGTGTACCGGTAGGCACCGAACGAACGCACGTGACCGACCGAATGCACAATAAATGTAAGGGCATTTATGTGACAAGCTAAGGTGGTTAAGATACACCTCCGAAGAATAAGGAATATGCGTTTAAAGAAGATATGTTTGCCGGGTATTCCGGAGCACGACTGGCAAGACATATCCATAACCACCCTGAGCCCAAGGGACAAAAAGCTCATTAGGCAATCCTATAAATACTGTGCTCAAGCCAGAGAAAGGTACGTTTTCATTCACTTACGAAACCGCGTTTAGAATCTCATACTTACTTGAGCGTCGGAGTGCCTTCGCAGGTACCCTCCTCCGCCCGAAGGAGACACCAAGAAGGAACGACCAACTGAAGGAGACACCAAAAAGGAACCACCGACCGAAGGAGAAAAAGATCGACACGTCAACAATCTCATTACGTCAACCGACCGTGCCTGGACCCCATTTCTCCAAACAGGTACAGTATGTGCATAGCTTCGTCCATATTTCCCACAATGTATCAAGATCTACCATCTTGATTAGAATGGATGTTGTCATTGGCACAAGGAGACGTGCCACAACAAGCTGATTTTGATATTCATGATTGATAAAATATGAATTTATACTGTTTGTGAGTTCATTAGCACTTGTATTTCAATAGTACAGAGAATTCATCCAAAAAAAAAGTTAATTTGAGACCACAAATAGTAGTTAAGGACCTATTGTTGTCATACGAGGAAGTTACCAACATCAAATTTTGGAATAATTGACATCAAAGTTGAAGATAGCAGAAGATGGGGAGACCGTGATCAAGAAAAAGAAAAAAAAAATCTTGTTACCATGTGAGTGCAACTTAGAAAAAAGAGAAAGAAGAAGAAAAAAAAATATATTATTCATGTAGAGAAAAAGAACTAACATATAACTCAAAACTGTTATGTATATATTGCATGCATTATATACATTATTTAACATAGAAAAAAAATACTTTTAAGTATGTTAACAATTCCTATAAAATCTGTATAGCTCAACAAATTTCGTTGGTATACACTAAAAACATATTTTTATAGTATATTTTGACAAAATCTTGTAAGATTTATAAAGAAAATATATATTATATCTATATAGATATATAAAAATCTTAATCACGTACATAATAAAAATATATTAGTATTTATATTTCAAAGAAATCTCATAAATATTATTAGGTTTCACAATGAAAATATGTTTTGAACATATATGTATTTGTCAAAAAAAGTTTACGGTGGATTTAAGAAAGTAAAGTTAAGATGAAAATAGCAAAGCCCATTGATTCATTGGTTTAGTCGAATTCATGGGCCGGACTCCATCCAACACGATGCCAACTATCTCGAGTAGAGAGTATTAGGTATAATTAATTCGATTAGGATGCTTTTCTAATGCATTTTTTTAATAAAATTATGAGAAAAATATTTTTTTATTATAAAATAAGCCTTAGGACTTAAGTAAAAATAATTCGACTATATTTTAACTTTTCTTTTCTTTTTATATGCTATAGTGATGACTTAAATATAAACCTAACTAAAAAAAATGCTTAACGATAATTATTTTTAAAACGAAATTCAATCATTAAATTAATCAAATTACTGACTCAAAATTTATTGATATTATTTTAATAAATTATATTTAAATATATTTAATTATAATTAATTGAGTCAAATTTGACTCAACAATAATTATACAATATTCTACATTAAATATTATAGAAAAATCACTTAAAAAAAGTATTAAATAGAAATAATTAGATATTATTTTATAAATTAAAAAAATATTAGTATATAAAACAGTTTTTATTATTGGTATCCAATTAACTATTAAGATTTTAGTTACTAATTATTTTAATTCTAAAATTGTTAACTAATGAGATACTAATTTAAAAATTAATTTATATAAATTTTTAATAATAAAAATTAATTTAAATACTAATAAATTTTTAATTTATAAAATAATATTTAATTTAATTAATATAATGATTAATTATATTTTATCTTTAAAATAATTTTTTATTTAATTATTTTTTAGTAATGAATAAATTAATATAAAAAATAAATAAAAAATAAAAATATCCTTTTACACATTTTACCGGATAAAAAATCTATAACAAGTACTTAAATTATAAGAACTTACGTGTGATATGAGCTTTTATTTTTTTAATATTCAAATAAATTTAAGAGTATACTTTCTTTAGGAACAGTTCAAACTATTTGAATATTCAAATAAATATCACTAAATTATTAATCAAATAATTCTTAGTAATATTATTTGATTGATAATTTATGGATATTTCATCATACACAATATTGATTAAAATAATTAAGGATATTGATATCTTTTTTACTTGGAATTTTTTTCAAGACATTTTTATTTGATTTGAAAAATTTGATAATACACATATTGTGAAATGTATGAAATTGTACTTGCATAAGAAAAAATATATATAATTGTTATGATATTTAAAAAAATGAAAACCCAAATATATAACATCGGAATGGAAATATTTTTCTAATAAACATTTGTTTGATGTCAAATTTGGAAACAAAACTCTTCTTTTATTTATTTTTATTTTACTTTCATGTGGAGAGAGATTCTCGTATAAATTTCTCAGATATTTCTCAAAAAAACATTCTCATACATTTTGTTCATTAAAAAACTCATCATGTCGTTAATAATGTTTTCTTCTAATTTGGATATTTTGGATGTCTTTTAATTAAGATCATTTTATTAAAAAAAATAGTTAATGACATGAATATTATAAATCAAGTATTAATATAAATAATTCTTAATTTAGATGTATATACATTTATTATAGAATTTTATACAATCTAAAATTTAGGTCGACTTGTGTTCTTTTTTCCGTAACATTGTCAACAATATTATTTCACCGAAATAACATCAAGATTACATCGACATTTATATTGACATTAAATATGTGTTTAAGACCGCGTCGAAAAATAAATTGTTTCAATCATTGTATTATTTGATTGCAATCAAAATTAATATTTATTTGAATAAGTTTATTGAAAACATTTGAAAAACTAATTTCATTTTAATGCAATAATTTTTTTTAAAAAAATAATATGTATGAAACTAAAAAATACTATTTAAAAATAATCACAAGATACAAATTTTCATAATCCTTAAAAGAATTTACTATCTAAATATGCTGAAATTGGGCAAAAGTATTTTTTTTAAAATTCAATCGTATATATAACTCTAATATTTGAATTTAGATTGGATTAAAAGAGTGGAAAAAAATAGAGAAAAAGAATAAGAAATTAAATTATTAGATTGTGTTAAAGAGAATAGATATAGAAAATGATATAATTTAATTTGATATTAATAATTTTTATTATTATTAACCATTTTTAATATTATTTTTTAATTATTATAATAGTAAAACGGGAAAAAACACATTATGGGTGTATCTTTAATGTGCATATTTCATTTCTTAATGTGCACATGACTTTTCATCTTTCAATCTTTCACATTCTTTTTTCTAGAAATCATCACCATTCACTCTAATACTCTTTTCCATATTCTCAATCATAAATGATTCCACTAAACATTGTAAACAAAATCTGAATTTTGAATTTCTTTTATCAGAAAAATGTTGTTGGAAAGAAAAATCCAAATAAATGCAGCCTGCAGGTTTTCTTGTAGACATTAATAGTAGACAGAATTAAGATATATTTCACAGTTGCCTAATAAAAAAAACATCTAAATCTATAATGAAATTGAGCAAGTGGACTCAGAGAGTCTCTTTGGCTGAGAATCTAATTTGTCTCTTTTAGACTTGTCACTCTCTATCATATCAAATCTCAAAATTGAATAAACTATCCCTGTAATCATCAATGCATTTAGCAGTAAAAACATAACCAAATTGTATTGTTTTATATATTTGATACCATTTACAAAATGAAGTTTCTTCTATATATTTACTGTTTCTTTGGATGCTGAAACCAATTCTATTAAAATATAATTTGATTGAAGGAATGTGGTTGGCTAAAACCCATCAAAATCATTTTCACCTGCTTTTCTTTAATCCAATCAAGAAAGCCTCATCATCATGTGAATGCAACTTTATGAAAACACTACTTTTTCAAACTGAAGGATAACCTAAGTGGTTAAGTTTAATCCTAAAGGGGTGACAACTTTTCTCTCATATTAAAAGTACTTTACCTTAAAGGATAAATAAACCAGGATTGTGGTGCAGTGTGTGTGGTACAATCAAATTTACCCCTCTCAACTCAGTGGATAAAAATGGTAAATAGTATATTATTATACTATATTACCATAAATAGAAATGAGAGGAATTTGATGCTTGTGTTTTTTCATAAATGGAAATGACATGAATATGAAGATGGTTGGAGTTAGAATGAAGAGTCAATGGATTTTCTCTTTTTCTGCGTGGTCCAAACACCCCATATGGCTTCTGCACATTATTCCACGCGTTAAGCATCATAATTTCATATCCCATATTATTATAACATGGAAAACGAATAAATTGGATTAAATTAGTGATGAAAGATAAAAGTTGAATACAGCAAGGCACGTATCTTCGGACACATTAAAAGTTTGGAAAGTTTTGATATGGGCAAACATATCAAACGATACAATACTACCTTTTATAAACTCAATTTTATAATCAAAATATGCATTATCATTAGATTTTCACATTTTGTCGCATACAAAATATTTACAGTATTATTTGTTTTATTTTACATGCTCCTATTATTGTCATTTTGCCTACTTTCCAAGTTACTCTTCTATTATATATCATGACATGAATAAAAATATTGCCCAAATAAATAATTGGATTTTGTTCTGTAATTTCCTTTTTCTTTTCTTCCCCTGTTTCTCTGTTTTCACTTCATATAATTTCAACTCTTCCTTACTGTTTATTAACTTTCTTGTTAAGGGAATCTTCATCGTGGAATCTGAGGAAACGTTTGTATATGAAAATCAAGAGTTTTTCCTCTCCATAACAAACGAGAATCACTAGAGCACATGTTGGTGGAAGATTTTCTCAAGCATTGATTTGATTGATTGTTAACTGTTCATGATAAACAACCAAACAAACGGCTACTCTGACTTCTTGATCCTGTTTCTAATCCTTTTTCTGGGATCCTGTCTGTGTCTTTGTTTACTAGACTGTGTTTAAGCCTTCCTTTCAGGGTTTTGTTAATCGAATTCAGATGTCACAGCCAAGGCAAAACAAGATGATGAGTCCAAACCTTGCCAAACAAGTTGGTGACACAACCTATACTAAGATCTTTGTTGGAGGATTGGCCTGGGAGACCAAGAGAGACTCTCTGAAACGCTATTTTGATCAGTTTGGGGAGATCTTAGAGGCGGTTGTCATCACTGATAGAATCACTGGAAGATCAAAAGGATATGGCTTTGTAAAACCCACTTATCTACTCTTTTGCACTTGGTGTTTTTCCTCTTGATTCCTTTCACTCTAATATCTGTTGTCTTTTGTTTCCTAGGTGACCTTCAAGGACCCAAATTCTGCAGCAAGGGCTTGTCTGAATCCCTATCCTGTGATTGATGGAAGGAGAGCTAATTGTAATCTTGCATCCCTTGGTGCCCAGAAATATGATCCATCTACAACAGGTTAGGTCTTTCACTATTTTTACTTTAGTTCTAAATTTACTTGGTAAAGATTATGCAAATTTGATCAATATTCCTTGCATGCAAACCATCCTCATAGTGGCTAATAAGGTTTCTCATTTTTACTCCTCCGCTGTGGCCTATTCAAACTGTTAAATGTTTCAGGAAGACAAAAATTCAGTAGCCCTTCATGGAATACGGCACCAGTCCCGTTTCAAGGCACCTCCACTTATTATAATCAACACATACCTCACTACCCATTTCCGTATCCAGCCTACAGGTGTGCAATTCAAACGTGTGAGAGTGTGTTGCTTTTATACTTCACAATTTTTTGTCATTCTAAGTGAACATTTTTCTCCAACATTCAGGTATCCTGGTTTTACTCATCCACAAGACCTGTATGAAATGGTTAGTTTTCTCATAAAGTAGCTTTTCTTTTCAACCAAGTTTGAATTGCTAGAAAGCTTTATGTAACCAAAATTGTTCCAATTCATATAGGTACATATATTAGTATGCATGATAAACAAGTAGGGGGATTAAACTGTGTCCACTATTCTCAGAACTTTTTTATATATGAATTCTGTTGTTCTATACAGGACTACAATAATGCATATGGTGGACAGCAGGTTTCCCTCCGCTGGTATCCAGCGTATTGCCAGCCCTTTTATGGCCTTGGTAGACAGATTATTCCAACAACCTATGTTAAAAAGGTCATCCCTGACATGCCATCTCAGGAGCTCACAGTTGTTGGCTTTTCAGAACCTACTTCAGCTTCTGCCTCAATTCCCAGCACTGGTTGCGTATCTAAACTCAAACAATGCCACAATTTTTTGTTCTGACTAAAATTTTCTTTATGTTGACTAACTTTTAGGTTGTTGTGTTTTGAGATTAGACACTGGAGCAGTACCTGCCACAGAAGTGTTAGAATCCCCTCAAGAACAGACATCTTCAACTCCTTAAAGCTATGATGAGGAGATTCCCTCAATAGACTAGAATAGAGAAAGTAAAAAGAAAAAAAATGGACACTGCTCAATAAACCAGGAGGCTCTAAGCACATGCAGGTGGTCTAGAAAGGAACTAAATGAAGCAATAACGTATTGAGATTATCCTTTCATGGAACAGATGACCTTAGAGATCAGACACTAATGAAATAGTCCTGGTTTTGTTCATTGTCTTCAGAAATTTTTACTTTTGAGCATTCTGGTGTACATGATACTTTAGTTTTCCTTTATTTGTTTTATTTTTTAATTTTCATTTTCAACATGGGATTCCTGCTACGTTATAGTTAGAAAAAAAATGCTTTTTATCATTCATTATTCTTACACTTACACATATACTTCGGCATTATCCAAATTGGTTTTAGTTTTCTCATTTCAAATGACCCTTAAAGATTGACACAATGTATCCTGAAAGTCCAACAAATGTATCATACACTCAAATTCTGTGTAGTAGGCTAGTAAAGTATCGACACGATTATTAATTTATAATTAAATATAATAATGTTATCATAAGTCAATAAATACAATTATTTTATGGAGATTTTATGGTAGGGGCATTATGTTGAAAGATACAGCTTTAAATGGGATTTTGAAAATCATGAGATGATCCACATAAACCTATTTTGAATTTTTTATGTTCGTCTTATTCTTCATGTTATTTTGTCATGTAAAGAAAAGTTACCAAAACAATGAATAGACTATGGAGTTAATTTATTGAAATTGAAAGCAAAGTTTAGCAAAAACTTTAAACTTATCCAGAAAGTATAGGTGGGCCGTCTTGAGCAGGTAATTTGCTATATAAAGTAAAGCAAATTATGGGTGTCTCTGTAGCTGTGGTACCTTGTTAGTTATCCACTTTTACAATAGCCACGAAAACAGTTAGTCAACATTTTTTGACACAGGAGAATAGTTGTAGGCAATAATTCATTTTTAAGAAGTTCAAATATGATTATTTTATGAATTTAGTTGGAGTATATGAGTAAGAAATTTTTATTCTCAATCAAGAAGAATAGAATTTTATATGTTTGTAATTTTTTAATAATTATTTTAAAAGTTATCATATGAACTAGTAGTGTTAAGAATTTTTTTTCTTCTTTTACTTTAGTTAAGTCAACATGAATCTAATCAATTAGTGATTCATCTTGTAATTTAAATATAGAGTAAACACTATTTTAAAAATTAATTTAATTTCAAAACTTGACAAATTACTAAATTTTTAGCATAACTCAATTTAACAAGGCATAATTTGTTATTTTAGAATCATTGTAATTATTTTTTTTCAAATGTATATGAATGAATTTCAATTACATTATTGTCTACAAAGTCTTAGAACATCCATATACCCACACACTTACATGATGAGTAACCTACACTATCCATTATTTACATCCACATCAATGAACCTACGCATTCTTGTTGGATATATTTTGTCAAGTCCTAGCCTCTTCAATAATATATCTTTTAACCATAGATCATTTAGTTTAATGTGAATTCTCTGTATACATTTTCAAAACTTTCGCTATGGAAAACTAAATGAACCATGATATAAAAAAATAAGTAAGAAAGAAAATATCTAACTGCATAATGTGATTGCAGCCTCATCATTTAAATAATGCAACAATTTTGTGTAATAACCTTCACACACATATTATTGAAGAAAAAATAGAGACAAGTAATGACATGTCTAACATTCTTCGATAATGTCACATATTTCCACAAGAGTTAATGTATTAATACATGGTAATCATGAGATTTTAACCAACTAACATAAGATTTTTAATTGATACAATACTCTTAATATTTCAAGAGTATCCTTTCGACTCTTTAATACCCCGTACGCATTGACATAAAATCGATTTCTCTGTTTTTAAATAAAGTATGACCTGTTGGTGGAAGATTTGTTCTCTTATCTTCAAACAATGGATGTAATTGCGAACTCATTCCCATTTCAAAAACATTTTGATGAGCTAAACAAAAGTTCTTGCATATCATGACATGTGTAGATGTGCAACTTGAATTGTAATGAACTTATCATAATCCATTATTTTCGAGTTCACTTGTTAATTTAAGTCCTGGGTTCGATCAGATGTTAGTTTTTGGTAGGACATGCTTAATATCATGTGTCAGATAATATTCTATCTATTGAATATCCTTGTTGTGTAGATTCATGTGTGGTCTTTATGATTTTTGTATGTTGGTGTTTGATGGAATTGAATTGTCTTTGAATTGCATCAAAATGTTTCCTTTTATATACAATTTTCCTAATTTATTTCAATAGTTTATCCTTGTAAATGTTTTTTTTATATTGTGATATGAATTGTATTATGTACACGTGTAGATATATGTACAAGTGCAAAAGAAACATCTAAAAGATTAGAGCTTTACTTATGACTCTGCTTTATGTAAGAAATTGTATTTATATATATGTTGTATATGTTCAATTTTTATTTTGAAATACTATATGTTTTGTACAGGTCCTCTATTGGGTCTATAGTAAAATATATAGTTTTGTGAGGGTGTTACATAATGGTATTGAAGTTATTCATCCTTAGGATGACCTGAAGGTAGTGTATTTTTATATGTTTCTTCTGTGTGTATATATTTGTTCAAGTTTAGTTTAAAGATATAGTTAAAAATTTATAATTGAATTTTTGACAATGATTTCTGAAGTGTTTGTATTTGCATTAGATGATTATTATGAATGATAATAAAGGCATAATAAAGAAAGAATCTTGATAAAGTGGTGAGGGTACACATTCATATTAGACGATCTAACCTATCACACCCATTAGACGGTCTCCCTAAAGCATCTAATGTTAGAAAAGTTGTTGTAAAGAGAAATATTTGTATTCAGTTATCCATTGTCTAACATCCAAACATTTATAATATAATATTTTTAGATTAAATGAGTCTTCTAAGAGTATGTTAAATGCCTAGATCATCCAACACTACAAGAAAATCATTGAATAAAAACCAATTTTAGAAACAAAAAATAATTAGTTGCTATATTGATTAAATTAGAGGCCATTTTAGAGACTAAACCATTTTTTTGTTTCTAAATTAGTTTCTATTATTGATAAATAATTTCTAAATTGGTATCTAATTAGCTACTAAGATTTTTGCTACCAAATTTATAATCTGAATAATTGGTAGTTAAAACATTGGTAGCTAATTATACACAAATTTAAAAACTATTTATCAAAAATAGAAACTAATTTGGAAACCAATAATTTTTTTAGTCTCTAAAATAATTTCGATTTTAGTCATTATAGCAACTAATTATTTTTTGTATCTATTTAGTGATAACACCATGTTAGACGCTCAAATAATTTAATACATCCTACAACTATACAAATTACTATTATAAGGAATAAATATTTTTATTTAGCTTTCTAATCCTCAAAACATAAACTCTTATATCTTCGAGATTGTGTTTTTTTCTTTCAAAAATTTAGTAAGTCTATTAAATGTCTATAAATCGATTCATTCTTTTTAATTGCTTATCAAATTCAAGTTTCTATTAATATCGATCAATGATTGATCAAAAGAATTTGGAAATAATTTAGAAATATTGCTCTAACCGATTTATTGAAGAATTGAATGTCATACTCATGGAATTTCTTTGAAATATTATATGATTTTGAAATAATGCTTTTGCAAATCAATTAAATTTTATGCAAAATTAAGACTAAAATCTCTTTGAACACGAATTTATAATTATATATGAATATGACATGGATTATCTTTTAGAAGAAGAGATAAGCATAATAGAGATAAAAATTTGCATGCATCAAGATCAGAATAAAAAGGAATTGACTAGATACTAAAATACTTTCTTATTTTTTACCTCGAGACCTCGTCTTTTACTAACTAAATCATACAAAACCTAAAAAAAATTAAATATAATTATATTTTAACTAAAATTTTAAAGAGAACTAAAAAAAAAACTACAAAAAAGTGCAGTCAATATTTGATTAAAAGTTATGAAATTGAGTAAAAAATTAATAATAATAATTTTAAATTTGTGAAACGTTTTATTTAAGAGAATATTATCAGTATATTTAACATTTACAAGATTCATTTATTTTCGCATGTGTCACTGTTGAAAATTGTTTTATTATTAATTGTTGATTTATGATATGTTTTCTTTTAATTGAAGTTGATTTAAATGCTTTTATCAATGTAGTCTATAGAGCTTTAGTGGTGAAAAAGAAATTCACCCTTGTAATTAATTTCTGAGGGAAATTATATAATGACACTTAGAGACATGCATCTTCTATATAAGAATTAACATTTGGGATATTTCCTCCATCTTTTTTTGGTAGAAATATGCTTTAAGTATATGATTTTCTTTTATTATAGGTGGAAAATTCCATAATTTATTTTAATGATGTAAAAAGTATATTTTATTTATACTTGAGATCTATATTACATTTAAACATTTAAATCATTACTTAATTGTTAGAACATATATTATTTAAGATTATGAACAATATTTAATTTTTAACTTCCTTTATTTAAGTAAAGTTTCACATTTTTCCCACGTTATAAAGAAAATATCATTGTGAAAATAATATATCTTAAAGTAAGGATACATGTTTTAAATAGAACAAATTAGATATCAAAATTTGAGTTAAACTTAATAAAAAAAATTAAAATTAATTGATAAGGAGACACTACTTAATTAATAGATGATTAAAAAGTAATAAAATAATTTAAAATAATAAATTATATTTTTAGGCATTACGATGAATTTATGCATATAAATAAAAAGTCACAAAAGATCTAGTTAATAAAACAATTCATCAAATATATGATTTTGAATATAGATAATTTTGTTTAGTATGCAGAAAATCTCAATGAAATATCACAAAATATTTTATTGCCCTTTTAAAAAATATGTTGATATATAATTCATTAAGTACCATGATTTCTTTTAAATAGTGGTTAATACCACAATACTTCTTTTTAGAAAATAATTTTTTTTTTTTTTTTGAATGTCAGTGAAGACACCCTTATTATTAATTGACTAATTTGGGCAATTTTTGTTAAATTTTTTAATACAGTAAACCATTTAGGAAAAAATCGTATAAAAATGACCAAAGAAGATAGTAATGATGTATTTCCATTGTTCATTTTCCCAGTCTATCAAAAAATAAAAAATTTGGATTTTCATATTTATTGTTTAATGCTTACAAAAATTTATCGCTAATGAAAGGTGTAATAAAAGTAACAAATCATTTGGAGGGATCTTATAACTTTACCTAAGAGAGTCAATAGCTCTTTTCGGAAACTATTAATTCTCCTACATTGATTTTAAAAATACTTTACTGCATTCATTCTCATATTAAATAAAAAATTAATAAATTAATTTATCACATTAATTATTTATTTTTTAGAAATGATTTTGATTAATTAAAGAAACTTTTGTTAAGAAATTAGTAATAAATAATTTAGACGTATCAAGAAATTGGTAGAAATAGAATTTGTTTGAATTTATTAAGAAAAAGAATAAACAATTAAGTGAATAAATGTACAACTGTTTTACTATTTTTTTTTAGTAAAACTATAAACCCTAAATCTAAACCTAATTTATACCCTTGGGTGTTGTTTCTATCCAATTCAACAAATATTCTTTCCAATTCCATTTTATATTTTTATGCCTCTCTTCTCCTCTCAAATTATGCATACAAAAGGCCGTTTCCTATTACTAGGAGAAGAGCTTAATTCATATATATTTTTAATTATTTTACTATTCATTATGATATTTATTTTAACCAACTTTCAGATGAAGTAAAAAAAGTTAATAGGGTTTAACAAAAAGAAAATCATCAATAGACAAAGAAATAAAAAAAAAAAAAAACTTTAAAAGTTGGAGGGTTTTATTTGGAAAAAATGAATATTAATATGTAGATGGTAGCTAGATATAGAAGTAATAAAGCTTTTATCTAATGAAGATAGGGTGGAATCTCATTTATCAAAACCATAAAAGGTATTTAATTCTTTTGAAAAGAATTTGTGATTGTTTGCTTTTTACTGTTAAAGAATTTTTACTGTTCCAGTTTAAAAACTCAAATTCAATGCATTTTAATAACAGATTAGCCAAGACATGCACGTTTCCATTATTTTAATTAAGATATGTATATTTATATTTATTGAAATAAATTATAAATTTACATTATAATATTTTAATTTATTATAAATTATTATCATAAATTTTATATTTATTATAAAAATTGATCATTTCAAACAGTAATCAATATAGTAGTTATATATAATAGATTTATATATAATTTGTAATTTCATGATTTTGTAATTTAATAATATATAATATATTATAAAAATTCAAATTAAATTAATATATATATATTAAGTTTAAACTTATGTAATATATTATCAATAAAAAATATATAATATATTAATAATATATATATATATAGAAATTCAAAATTAATTTACATATATATTAATGCATTTTAACAACAGATTTGTGTTATATTAAAGAAAAAATATAAAATTGATCATCCAAGCCAATAAATATCATTTTTTTAAAAAATATAATTTTTTAAAATATATTAATAATGCAACTTAACTTCATTAATAACTACCATTTTTAACTACCATTTTTGTTAATATAAAAATATCAATACTAATAATATAAAATATATATTACAAAATATATTTCAATTATAGTTACATGTTTCTTTAATACTACTTAACTATACGAATAAGAACAAACTCTAACTTGCGAAAACCGATCGTATGAATAAGAGCAAACTCTAACTTGAAAATCCATCATATGAATAACTCTTACTTTGATCAGAGGGTATTTGGTGTTGGGAATATAAATATAATAAATACTAATAATACATCTTCCAACCTACTATTTTGAACACAGTTATTAGCTATTTAAAAATATCACAATTTTACAACTTTTTATTTATTTAATAAATTTGAGTATTTTATTATAATTTAAAAAATGTAGAAGAAGAATAGTAAAGAAAGATATTAAGATTGATATCAGTGGTCCTCCAGTATGGGACCATTCCTCCAACTTCAATATCTGAGACTGGGAAGCATTAAGAAAACAATAAAGGTGTGTCCAAAATGGAGGGTTGGTGGGAGGAGAATAAGTTTGGCAAGCAGAAGGTGACAAACAACATTAAAGACAAGAGATAGCCGACAAGCTAGGTGTTAAAACTACATGTAAGACTATAGAGAATGAACCACTAGTTCATATGGCATTACGAGAACGATGAAATAAATATTCATGATATAAAACACCCTCATGACTAACGAAGGCTTTGTAACATGTTTCTTGAAATAAATTCAAGATGTCAGAAACATCCTACCATAAAATTTTCTCCTTGCAATGTCAAGACATCACATGATGATGCATCATAATAAGCCATCAAGATCCTCCAAGTTCGACCCGACTCTACAAGCTAAAGAAAAAAGCCATAACCCCAAGGGGAAGAAGCAAAGATAACCATACTGCAAGACACCAGGACAAAAGTACCAACTAAATGCCACATGTTCCTTAGAACATATCTGTTTCTATGTATGTATATATGTAAATATATCTCAGAGCAGCTATCAACCCCAGAACACATGGAAAGTTGATTCAGTGCATGGAAGGACGAGGAGCACGCGATCGAACTGGTGTCTTCGATGGACTTACCCTGCATACCAGACCAGACATAAGAATCGTTGAAATGGCATTAAAAGAGTTCCTAAAGGTTTTAGTACAGTAGAAATCATCGAGAAATATATCAATCCAACCTTATGGGCAATGAACCAAGAATCACCCCACTACAGCTTAGAGCAGCAATTGCACTCTCAGCCTGAAAGAATGTGGCAAAATAAAATCTTTCAGATCTCCAAAAAAAAAGACAAACTGCGAAATGAACAACGGAACTTTAATACTTATAAGCATAACATGTCATTCTTAAAAGAAGAAAAAAAATTATTAAAATTTCAAGAGACAGGACTTTAAATGAAAAAAGTCTTGCATTAAGGCATTTTATTTTACTAGGGGAGTGAAGTTAAGGACCTCACCAGTTAGGAACAAAACCAACTGCACAGATGTTTCATAGAAGGAGATGTATGCATAATGAAAGACAAATCAACATGGGTTGACCTAGAAGTTAGCATCATATTCCTAAAAATCACATTAGCAACCCTAAAGACCACTATCCTTTCATGGACCACAGTTACCCCAACTGTAAAAAATAATATAGCAAATAGATATGTCTTGCAATATCCTTAACCAGCTACAGTTGCAAAAGCTTCCACAGATATGTATCTCTTAACCACAAGATCATTGAACCATCATAAGTAATCGAGCATCAAAACTGTATTTATTCATTAGGACTTCTAAAAGAAAAAAGCATACTAAAGTACAGGATCAAAGACAATCAACTGCCTCTTAGAACCTTCCCATACACATCAATTTGCCAACCTCACTCTTGTTGCTCTAAATACACTTAGAGCACTATGTTCAATGCATGTATCAAAGGAGTGGATTTTCCAACAACAAACAGCTTCTCAAAATAGGTATTTACAGAGTCGAACAACTAATTACTATGAAGGAACCCGGACATATCATAGTGAGATTTCAGCACACATTCCATGGTTGCATAGAAGTGAGTAATGCACCATGCCTTCTCTAGCTTCCTCTCCATGGATGAGGAAAAAAGTAAGTTTGAACATTTTCAAAGAGGACTCAGCCTGAAAGTCATTTGAAGTTATCATTGCCAAACATACTACCAAGGTAGTGAAAATAAAGATCCTACCTAGGATGGACAGGTATGTCCTTTGCAATTGAACAGCTAGGAGGGAAAGATTTTAAAACTCAAGCTAACATCACCAATATTCATTTCTCTCTCCCCTTTTGATTATTCTCCTTAGACGGAGAAAGATTTAGTGAGTAATCTATCTTCTCTTTTGATTGCTCTCCTCACATGGAAAAAAAATGGTTTTAGTAAGTAATGGGCTAAAAGCATTTACAGACATGAATGCACCCATGGAATCATGAGTTGTTGTATATTGACAGATTGGCTTTGCTATAATTTCCAAAGAATATTTGCTATACAAACAAGGAAATAAAAATATTCTTTGCTATCAAACACCTAAAAGACAGAAAGGTTAAAATCTCTAGCAAAAGCTTTGGTCAGCAAGATTTATTTCTCTCTTCCCGTTCTCTTGTTCTCCTTAAAAGAAGAAATACAGTTTTAATAAGTAATGAGGACCTATTACTACAAAGCATTTATTGACATGAGTACACCCACAAAAATGACCCCAGTAGTCATGCAAGGCTTTGGCCCGTACATTGACAGATCAGTTTCCCTTTAATTTCCATACAATATTGCTGTAAACAAGGAAATAAACATGCCCTTTGCTATTGAACACCTAAGATGGAAAGGTTTAAAAACTCGAGTAAAAGCTGTCGTCAGCAAGATTTATTTCTTTTTGTAATTCTCCTTACGCGGAGAAAAGACAGTCTTGGACAGGAATGAGAAGCTATCACTACAAACATTTATTAACAGTAGTACACCCACATGAATCACAAAAGTAGTCAGACAAGGCCATGTCATTGTACATTGACAGATTGACTTCCCTTTAGTTTCCAAACAGTATTTCCTATAAACATGGAGATAAAATGTCTTTTGTTATCAAACACCTAAGACATGATAAATGTTAAAAACCTCCAGCAAAAGCATATTGAAGATGCTTAAGGAAGAGCAAGGGACAACATTATTGCAAATGATCGCTGCAAGGCCAGTAGCAGCACTCAATGAGGGTTATCACTTCACAAAAGGATACAAAACACAGGAATAGCTAAGTAACCGAGAGTTCAGTTAGGTAAAAATACAAGGTTGGGAATTAATGAATAATTACCAGAGTGAACTCAACAAAGGCAATTCGAGTTGAATGATGGTAATCCCCAAGAAGCCTCAACCGTTGAACCTGGATAACACAGCAAAATGAAGGAAAGCATTTTACAAGGTGATTAAATTTAACCAATAACAAAAACTCAAACATTGAACCCACCCAGCAGATGAATACACCAAAAACATTGGAAAATATCTCATATAATCACATGATGTTTAAAATTCAACCAACAATAAATATGACAAGCCTAGTTCCATGAAAAGCTACAAACCTCTCCACAAATAGATTCAAAGAAGTGTTTAACATCGGCTTGAGTAAGCTGCAGAGGTAACAAAGACAGAAATTTTAAGAATCTGAGTAATAATTGTGGCAAAACAGATGTGAAAAAACACCAGAGCATTTCCTCCAGCAAGATTACAAGTAAGAAAAGGTAAGTTCCTAAATTACCTTCTTGTCGATATTTGTGCAATAAATTGTTCTTGAACACATCTCCCTTTCATCTTCATACTGAGAAATATAGCAGCACAAGAATGTCAGAATAGATGCATTATCAGCCACTCTATTCAATCATGTTCTAAATGGAATAGGCATCTCAACAAAGAAACATTACCCTCGGCAAAAATGTTGGGTTAACAGGTGCAATAGCAGTTTTTGAAGGCAGAACTCGCAAAGGGTAATATCCAAGCATAGTTCCAGACAGGCTCAAAGCAGCTCTTGCACCTTCTGCAGGCACAACACTGTTAATATAGTGAAATGTCAATAATAGTCACAGTTTATGAAACTGCCTACATTTGGCGGTCATGTTACCTTCGTCTGTAAACTCGATGAAGGCAAACCGAAGAATAGAATTAGGATCTCCGCAAACACGGCAATCAACAACCTATAGCCAGGAGTCGAGTTCATTCAATCAATAACATGGTCAACAATTATTTAGAAGAAACACACCAATTGAAAACAAGCAGTAACCGTTTCTACCTGGCCACAGCCAAGAAACAGTGCTGCCAACTGCTCTTCAGTGACCTACATTACAACAAAACACAATAAGTCTTCTAGTGAAGACACGTGGCAGCCATTGTACGAGCAGAAACCAGAGAATCCACACAAAAGCTCAATTTTGTACCAGTTGATCAATGTCAGACACATAAACAGTCCTCTTAATCATCTCCTCTCTTTTCTCCATATCTATTTTATGATTCACTCTTCGCTTCCCATGATTATAACCATTCTTCCTCTGAACAAATAAGCATCATATTAAGAATAGTGAAAACATTGTAATGAAAATCAGCAATAGAATAACCAAGGAAATGAAGACAATTCATTCATACCCTTCTGTTAGTTTGACCGTTAGCATTACCAAAACCATTGAGCAGTATAAAATTATTAGGGAAACCAAACCCGGTACCGGCACCTGCACCAGGTCCAGGTAGGTAGCCAGGAGTATTGGTTAGTGAAGGGGGCACAAATTCCTCAGCCATGGGATTCAACTTTGACAGGAGATCTTCCAAATCCCTCATATCACGCTTGAAACTGTCACCCCCATTCTCCTCATCCATCCCATATCCATCATTGCTCACCCCATTTGCGTGCATCTGACTCATTTGGGCTTTGTAGTTATAATTGCTATTGGGCATTGACATAGTGCTAGGAACTCTATCTTGGTGGTTGAACACGCCGTTGTTCAGCTTCTGATCGCCGTTGATGGACCCGCTTCTGGGTTTCGATTGCTCAACCTCGCCTGAGTCCGATGACACTACACTGTTGTCCAAATTTTGACTGGAAGAACCGATTTTGGCCCCAACATTCTCAGGAACGGCCATAATCACTTGTGTAGGGATAAAAAGGTGTTATCTTTATTGTTCCTATGCAATCAGATTATTCTGTGAATCTGTGCCAATAAATTAGTAAAAGAAAAAAAACAATAATTGAACCAGAAAAAAAACATGTTTGAAGAAGAAAGCATACCCGAGTTCTTTCTAAAAAATTTCCATTGATATAAGATCAAAGTGAGAAGATCGTCAGGTACAACTACTCCAAAACCCCAGAAGAGAACAATTATTAATTTATGTTGTTATACATGTAAGGAAAAAGGTAGAAATTGGTGAAAGGGAAGGAGGTTTATCTTACTATTTCAGTGAAGAAGAGGAAGATGATGATAATTATAGGGAGAGGTGGAAAGGGTGAAAGGGTATTCTTCGGATCGTCCGTTTTCGCTGCACTGACTTTTTGGACCTTCCTCAGAAGAACGTCCCAATTTGATGATGATGTTGATGATGAAGAACGTATCAAACAAATAAGAAAAAATGGACCCAAATTTTCGTTAATTTCCATAACTGCCCATTCATAGATGTCATACATAATATATATCATATGTAACACATATATCATATAAATTTTAGTAATACATCATGCAATGCATCCCTAACTATACATGTTAAAGACCATCTAATTAATCACTCACTTTTGTTTAAGAAAAGTATTAAGTGTCATGAATTTTTGTATTCTCATTTCATTATCTATACCTATATGATCTTGCTTTTTTCTTCACATTCAAAATAATAGATAGGGGAGTTTTTTTATGTATAAAAACAATTTTTCTATTTCACATAGGGAATACACTTTAATTTTAATTAAAAATATTTTAATTTATTTTAATTTTGATAACTTGAATGGTGAAAAATTACATTAACAATTTGTTTGGTATACAAGAAGATGGTTATACAAAAACTGATTTTAAAAATAATAAATAAATAATTATTATATTAATTAAATTATATATTATAATTATTAAGATTTTAGTTATGAAGGTTTTAGTTATATTTTATATTTTAAAGTTTTAAGTAAAACTTTGTAACTAATTAGATATTAATTTACAAACTAGTTTATAATTTTTTATTAATAATAAAATTTATTTTAAAAACTAATATTTTTTTAGTTTATAAAATAGTATCTAATTTAGTTTAATTAATTATTTAAAAAAAATTAATTTTTATTTAATAAATTTAATTAATTATTTAAAAAAAAAATTATTTAATAAATTTTTAATAGGGAATCATGATCAAATAAAATGTAATTATCTTAATTTATTATCTATATATTTTGTTTCAAAAAGAAAAGCCAATCATAAATTAAGTTAAAGTATGAGATGATAGAATAAACCATTTCTATATTCACACCCATATTTATATATAATACAATTACTTTTCTGTATTTAATGGTGTATTTTGGATTGATCAATTAATTATATATATATATATATATATATATTTAAACCTTGTAGAGATGATATTTCTTAATTTAATTATCACGTAAGATTGAATTCAAAGACAAACATAAGAGGGAAAATGTTATAAATAAAGAATTTTTTAGTCATGAAGACAAATGTAGTTTCAATATTATAAATGAATGTGTTATTAATAATAACTTTGGCAGTGGTTGTTTGTTTATTTTTTTAGGTTTAATAGTTTTATATTTTATTTTGATGATATTTGAATTTCATTTAATTATTTTAAATGTTTTTAACTTTTTTAAAATAAGTTAATATAATATCTTATGTTAAATTTAGGATCACATCTTTAATACATTAATACATGTTGTGAAGCTATTATATTGATTTAATTTTTCAAATATAAAACCAAATTAAAAATGTTTAACATATTATAATAATGAAATTGAAAAAATCAGTAAAAAATTATTAATTTTTTTGTTAAGAGGAAAGATTGAAGGAAAGAAAGGATGTTATACGTTGAAACTAGTTAAAGATGCAAAATAATACACTGAATCTGATTATATTTTTGTCTTTTTTGGATGGTAAAACTAAAGGAAAACTATAGGAAAGAATTATGTTGAATTGTACAATTGATAATTAATCATGTGACAAAAAGATCATTGATAGGAAAGGTTAAGAAAATCCTAGTTTATTACAATTGGTCATGAAGATGACTCCACAAAACATACGAAATATATATATATATATATATATATATATATATATATATATATATTAGTCATTAAAATAAAAAATATGAATTGGAAATTTTAATTAAGGCCTATCAATTTGAATAGTTTATTATAATAAATAGTTGGAATTCGTTCACTTACTATCTTGTTTTTATAAAATCCGATTTAGTGATTGAAGATATTTAAAAGAGAAAATTAAATTCAAATTCATTTGAAAAAATAATTTTGTGAATTTATACTATTTTGTTCTGCTTTATTAAGGCTTAATATAAAACTTGTATTGTTTAATGAAATTGATAATGTACAAGACATTATCACATAGAAGAAACATTCAACATTTTTATGGAGTTTCTTTGAAGTTAATTATTATTAATTGAATAACAATTAAAAAAAAAATTAAGTATGGTCGACTGTTTTCTTTATTTCTTTTATCCTTTTTTAAGTTCTTGTTTTAGTGTGTATGGATTGCTTTATTTTGTTTTTGTTTATAAGATTATAGTTTTAAATACAATAACAAACTCAATTTCTCATGAATAATTATACATCGATAAGGTTTGTATGCAAATTTATTGTATCTATAGAAATATTTATGTAATATTATTATTGACTAGAAAAAAAGAATGTGAAAAAAAAGAGTGTATTAACAAAGAATTATTGTTTACTTGAAATATCTATGTAATATTATTATCGGCTAGAAAATAGGAAATGTGGAAAAGTGTATTGACAAAGAATTTGTCAATTATTACCTACCAATAGGGATAAGAAAACATGATGCATAAGTACTATTATTTAATTCGTTAATAAAATTAAAAGAATTAAAAAAACACTACATAAAATAGTTGCATCCAAACACAATCATCATTCTAAATTTTCCAATTCAAATCCCTAATCACTGAATCAAGCACACATTCTTGTTGATAATCTACAGGAGTTTTGCATCCAACTATTTGTGAGAGTGTTCAATCAAAACTTTGACAAATAGTTGCATTGTCACAACTTCAACCAGCGGTGAGTTGAAGAATCAAAGGACTCAATTGCTAATTCAGAAGAAGACATTTAAGGTGGTCATCATTAAAACCTTAGTGTCAAAGGTACTGAAATTATTTCGTATGGTCTAACGGAATTTGGTTCTCTCCCTTACACTTTATTCTAAATAATATATTTTCAAGTTTTCTATTCAAATAGTGAAAGGAAAAATATCTTTATATGGGATTTAGTTTTACTTCATGAATATGTTCAATGATTATGGTATTTTGTGTGTTTACAACTCAAGTGGGTAGAGAGCTTGGAAGAGCAATTAGTGAAAATGACTCTTAGATCTTCATCATCCCCTTCAAAAAGGCAAATCAAAACAACAACTTTTTTTATCTAAACTTTTTTAGGGTTTGACAAACAAGAGTTGTTGCTTCTGGAAACCACACTTGTGAAACAACCTTGCCACCACTTTCTTCAATGTGCTACTTCATAATATCTTCAAGGAAAGAAGGGCCTTATATTGGCTAAGGTGTTGTGAGAGTGCCAAAAGCCTTTGAGATCCTCAAATGCTTGCATTGGAAGAAGAATCCATGATTTTGGAGGTAGATGATAATGCTATGGGTAATAAGGATCTTATTGTTAGAAGTGTTCTCACAAATATTTTTTCATTGAAAATATATGTTTTTCTAAAAGTACTACAATTGTTTATTTAACGTAAAATCGTTAAGATTTATGAAAGGGAAGTTAGTTGTTGTAAGAGATTAATGACTTAGTGTTAGATTTGAAACATATTAACCAATATTCTAATAGGTGTGGATCATAGTGATAATGCTCTAGTATGTACAACTTAAATTATGGACAACAATTTTCATTTTAACATGCTTTGGAAAATAAGATTTTTTTTTTTTTTCATATTTGTATCAACCTCTTCTATATTTCACAATGCTTCTACAATACTTGTGTGCACTTGCCTTGTTAGATAAATATATAAATATTTACCCATAAAAAAATTAAATAGAGGAGATTGAGTTTTCTCCTAACTCTACAAAGCTTTTAAAATTATATATATATATATATATAAATAGTTAATATAATTTGTTATTAACCTTTTAAAAGGCCCTACAATACAAAAAGGCTTTTAAATAGGATTTGAAGAAGTCAGATTGTTAGAAAAAGTTAGACCTTAAAAAATATTATGAGGTAAGTAAGTTATGGTTGAATCTTATCTGTGAGGAAATATGCAAACCTATTTTTATGAAAAATCATAGCCAAACCTATGTCATGTCTACCTTCATAATTAAGAATTTTACAAGTTAATTATAAAATGAATAGTAGATTTATATTGTGATAGTTACTCATGAATAATTAAATTTTTAGTTCAGCATTAATTATTGAAGGAATTGGATACATCCGAATTGAAATTTCAAATGCTTAAGTATGAAACAACATTGTAGAATTTATATAGGTCAGTCCACTAGATATTCTTGTGTTATGAACTTTATATATATGCACGAAATCATAGTAACTTGTGTACAAATTATATGTAATTGTTATTTAATATTACAAGTAGTATCAGTCATAGAAATGAAGTGTGGCATGTCAACTTATGCTTCCAATTGAAAACCAAAATATGAAATTGTATGGAAGTAACAACTTAAAAATAACTAATTTATAAACATTTTTCATCAGTAAGACAACCTTAAAGATTCTTTGTGGTAATGTGGAATATATACCATTCTATGGACTTATAAAAAAGATCATTACAGAAAAGGTTTTAAGGATGTTGATATTTTCTTGTAAGTTTTGAAATTATTTACAAATGTCTATATCTTGAGTTAAATAATAATAATAAGAATAAGAATAATTCAAATAACATATAATTGAATATTCTAAAAAAAAAGAAAAATCAAGTTGAAATTATTTAAATTATGAAGAACTATATTGAAATTTTTTAAAAAACAGAAAAGAGGTTGTGGATCATCAACTTGTGGACACACTAAGATCACATCACATTTTCATGTTATCATTTTTAAGGTTGCGGAAAGATAAAACTAAATTAGGTAATATAAACATAAAAAAAAACTAAATTGGAAGTTTAAAACATAAAAAAACGAAAACAGAATTATTATAAACATAAGGGAAAAAAACAAATTATTTTAGCCAAATTTAGTTTTGGAAACATATATTTTTTTCATGTAATAAATTATTATAACGACATGGAATATCTAACAACTCTCTCATGCGTCCATGTGCCCTTTGAGTTTGGTGGAGAACCTGCTTTGCGTTGAAGCTTCCGTGTCTATATATATATATAATGATTACATGATTAAAAATTAAAAAATGAAGAAGTTTAAAAGCACGAGATAATTTATGATACAAATCCGTGTTATTAGTACACTAACCCCAACTATCACCGAAAAAAAAAATGGGCAAGATATATTTGTCAAGTTATTTTAATGTTTTGTTTATTATAATTGTGTAGATTTAATATCTCATTTATTAAAAAATGTAATTATTTTTCAAAATATTTTATATAACTTTTCGTTTTTTTTTTCTCTTTAAACGTTATAATGTTTTATAAAAAATATTTAAATATGCCTGTAAAATTACTTTTTTCTTCCAAATTAAAATTTTAGTTTCTCTAATTTAAAAATATATTTTTTAGCTTTTTTTTTCAAATATTATTAAATTTCTTACTTGTATGACTAACTATTATGATAATATCTAATTCAATTTTAGATTCGTTAGCATCAAATACTTAATTCAGTATTATTTTTTTACAAAAATTGACAACATATCAGGTAAAGTATTTGAATAGAGATATTCAAACAATTTGCTTCAAATTAAGAAAAATAAAGATCAATTTTAATTTTTTTGCTTATATCGCTAACGATTACATAATAACTTATTCAAGCTTGTTTTTAATGAAATACTCAATTACATATTATTTTTTAATTATTTATTTAGACACTATTAAATATAAATATTTGGATAGAAATCTTAAAATAAACATTTTTGTCCTAGAAATTGTCGAGAGGTAGGCTGAGACATGGCTGAGACATAGTTCGATGTTGAGAGATATATAATCAATCTTATTAACATAATAAATTTAATTAAAAAATCAAATCAATCTTTATTAATCTAAAAAAACTAAATAATTTGGGTTCAATATGAATAGTGTTCCTAATTTTTTTTTCAATAATTATCATTTTGAATATCAAACACTTACTTGAACATATTTTACCGATACATTCTCCATTTTTTATAAAGACATCTGCGAATATCAATCCAAAAACTGTGAAGTCAGAATTTGGAGAATACTTAACAGCAAAGAAAGATAACAAAGAAAGATCCTCCTAGTTTTGTATGTGAACATTTTTAAATAAAAATGCAAATTATTTTTTAAATTTAAAGAAAAAGAACAAACTTAACTTAAGTGCAACCTAAAATATGTTTAAATGAATTGAAATATATATTGGCTAGTAGGAATTGAAATATATACGTGAACTACAGTATGATTGTATTTACTAGAAAAATGAATATTCCTAAGTATGTTTTGTTGCGGGGATTTTAAGTAAATTTTGGAGATAACTATTTGATATGTGCTAAGAATATTGGGGTATAAATATAAGAATAAGAAAATATATATTATATCATTTAAGATATATGTTGTCACACTTAAGCGGTGAGATGTGATTATATGTATAGTTTACTATCATCCAAGCGCTAATCTAAATGCTCAAACGTTTATGTATAACTCAAACAATGACTTGAAGCTTGATCGAGAGAGAGAATGAAATAATGTTTTATCCTTTAGAGTAAATGATGCTCAAGCAACAATATGGTTGCTCAAGTGCTGAAAATCTGAGTGGTGGTGCATGGATTTCTAGAATATGTGAGACCATGCAACTATGTAACTGTGCTCAAGTGATAGCATGGTCACTCGAGCACTAGTGAAATAATGTATTTAATTCTTCTGAAACTTGTTGTGTCTAACACAATAGGTTCATTGCTCAAGCATTATAAATAAGCTCAAGTGATGGATGCTCAAGCGTGAAGGAGTGTTTGAGCAAGGGAGAGATAGACCAAATTATACTCTTTGGAATCATATTGCTTAAGTGGTGTGAAATTGTTCAAGAAAGAAAAAATTCTTCAATTGTATATTGCTCAACAAACACTTAGTTAGTGGTAATGATTATTTATATGTTATATTAATTATATTATTAATGTTCGAGAATACATGTTCGATAATGTATTGATAATGAGATGTATGCATTGTTATGATATATATATATATATATATATGGGGTGGTCATGGATTGGATTTTTCAAAATCCAATCTAGATCCAAATCCAAATAAATGGATTGGATTTAAAATCCATATCCATTTAACTAGACCAAATTTATTTGGATTTTTCTTAAATCCATTTAAAGTGGATTAAATCCACTTTCTTAATTAGATTAAATCCACTTTGTCAAATACATTAAATCCATTTTAATATGGACACAAACTAACTTGGCTCGAACTGGGCCTAATCCGACTCAACTTGGACGCGGACCAACTCGGTTCAACATCGACCCGGGCCCGGACCACTCGACATCGGTCCAGTATTGAACGAATCGACATCGGCCCGGGCCCAAACGACAAAAAATCGGCCCAAGCCCGGACGACTCAACATCGAATCGGGCCTGGACGACTCGACATCATCCCGGGCCCAGACGACTCGACATCGACCAACCCTGAATGATTCGACATCGACCGAGCCCTCTTGGCTCGACATCGGCTTGAGCCCAGACGGCAAGATATCAGGCCCGGGACCAGACAACTCGACATTAGCCCGGGTCCGTACGACTTAAAAACGGACTGAGCCCGTACGACTCGACATCGACCCGGGTCGTACGACCCAACATCGGCCCGGGCCAGTACGACTCAACATCAGTCCGGGCCCGTACGACTCAACATCAATCTGGCACCGTACGACTCGACATCGGCCCGGACCCGTACGACTTGACATCAACTCGGGCCCGTATGAGTCGACATCGGCTCGGGCCCATACGACTCGACATCGGCACAGGCCCGTACGACTCAACATCGAACCAGGCCCGTACGACTCGACATCAACCCAGGCCCGAACAACTTAACATCGGGTCGGGTCCGTACGACTCGACATCGGCCCAGGCCTGTACGACTCGACATCGGCCCGGGCCCGTACGACTCGACATCGGCCCGGGCCTGTACGACTTAACATCGGCATGGGCCCGTACGACTCGACATTGACCCTGGCCCGTACGACTTAATATCGGCCCGGGCCCGTACGACTTAACATCGGTCTGGGCCCGTACGACTTAACATCAGCCTAGGCACATACAACTTAACATCGGCCCGGGCACGTACGACTCGACATCGGCCCAAGCCCATACGACTTAACATCGGCCCAGGCCCGTATGACTTAACATCGACCTGGGCCCGTACAACTCGAGATCGGCCCGGGCCCGTATGACTCTAGATCGGCCCGGGCCCGTATGACTCAAGATCAGCCTGGTCCGTATGATTCGACATCGGCCTGGGCCCGTACGACTCGACATCAACCCGGGCTTGTATGACCCGAGATTTGCCCAGGCCCGTACGACTCGACATCGGCCTGGGCCCGTACGACTCGACATCAGCCTGGGCCCGTACGACTCGACATCGGCGCGGGCCCGTACGACTCGACATCAGCCTGGGCCCGTACGACTCGACATCGGCGCGGGTCCGTACGACTCGACATCGACTCGGGCCCGTACGACTCGAGGTCAGCCCGTTCCCGTTCGACTCTACATCGACCCGGTTTGTACAACTCGACATCAGCCCGGGCCTGTATGACTTGACATCGACCCGGGCCCTATAACCCGAGATCTGCCCAGGCCCGTATGACTGGACATCGGCACGGGCTCGTACGACTCGACATCGGCTCGGGCCCTACGACTCGAGATCGGCCCGGGCCCGCACGACTCAAGATTGGTCTGGGTCTGTTCGACTCGAGATCAGCCCGGGCCCATACGACTCAAGATCGGTCTGGGCCCTTACGACTCAACATCAGCCTGGGCCCTATGACTCAACATCGGCCTGTGTCCACTCGGAATGACATTGGCTCGAGCTCGCTCTGATCGACATCAACATCAGTCTAGGTCCGTGACAACGCCCCGAGGCCGCTCGAGATCGACCCGGGCCCGAGCCCGCTCGACTCAAGATCAGCCTAGGCCCGCTCGACTCATTGTCGACCCGGGCCCGCTCGGCGCAATATCAGCCTTGGCCCACTCAACTCTAAATCGGCCTCGGCCCGGACGACTTGACTTCGGCTCGGACACTCGACAACGACCCATGCCCAAATGACTCAACATCGGTTCGGGCCTGCTTTGCTCGACATCTGCCTGAATTGTTTTAGCTCAACTTGGATCGGGCCAAGTCAAAACTCAACGCAAAATGCAATTTGGATAATCCAAAAATGTATCCAATCCATATCCAATTAAATGGATTGGATTTAAAATCCAAAAATATGGATTTGGATTTAAGATAAATCCATTTAAATGGATTAAAACTAA
>Ga0123342_1001022_pt1 | contig 46506 bp, 16 predicted proteins | sample Turbeawhitnodule_FD_89960 | JGI IMG/M metagenome (GOLD analysis project Ga0123342, IMG submission 89960) | Root nodule microbial communities of legume samples collected from Mexico - Turtle bean Mexico white nodule | ecosystem: Host-associated > Plants > Roots > Nodule | place: Mexico: Nepantla...
AGAAGGTAGAAGGTAGAAGGTAGAAGGTAGAAGGTAGAAGGTAGAAGGTAGAAGGTAGAAGGTAGAAGGTAGAAGGTAGAAGGTAGAAGGTAGAAGGTAGAAGGTAGAAGGTAGAAGGTAGAAAGTAGCAGGTAGAAGGTAGCAGGTAGCAGGTAGGAGGTAACAAGTAGCAAGTAGCAAGTAGCACGTAGTAGGTAACATGTACCAGGTAGTAGGTAACAAATAACTTAACATATAGCAAATAATAGATAACAAGTAGAGGTAGTAATAGCAAGTAGTAGGTAACAAGTAACAAGTAGCAAGTAGTAGGTAGTCGGTAACAAGTAAAAAGTAACAGGTAGTAAATAACAAATAACTTAGCATGTAATAGGTCGCAGGTAACAGATAACAGGTAGTAGGTAACACGTAGCAGGTAGTAGGTAACAAGTAACAAGTAACTAATAGCTTAACATGTAACAGGTAGTAGGTAACAAATAATAAGTAGTAGGTAGCACGTAGCAGGTAGTAGGTAACAGGTAACAAATAACTAATAGCTTAGTAGGTAACATGTAGCAAGTAGTAGGTAGCAGTAGCATGTAGCGGTAGTAGGTAGTAGGTAGCAGTATCAGGTAGCAATAGTAGCTGGTAGCTGGTAGCATGTAACAAGTAACATGTAACAGGTAGCAGGTAACAGGTAGCAGGTAGTAGATAACAGGTAACATGTACCTTAGTAGGTATGAAGTAGCAGGTAGTAGGTAACAAGGAATCTATAACAAGTAGTAGGTAGTAGGTAATAAATAGCTTAGCAAGTAAGAGGAAGCATGTAGCAAACAGCTTAACAGGTAGCAGGTAGCAGGTAAAAGGTAGCATGTAAGAGGTAGCAGGTAACAGATAACAGGTAACAAGTAGCAAGTAACATGTAGCATGTAACATGTAGCATGTAGCATGTAGCAGGTAGCAGGTAACAGGTAGCAGGTAACAGGTAACAGGTAACAGGTAACAGGTAACAGGTAACAGGTAACAAGTAACAAGTAACAAGTAACAGATAATAGTAGTAGGTAGGGTCTCAGTCTATATCACTTTATGTAAGTGAATTATTTATATGTTTAGTTCAATTTTTTTAAATTGATCTTGCATTTGATATGTTTCTCTATATATATGTAGCATGTAGCAAGTAACATGTAGCATGTAACAGGTAACAGGTAACAGGTAGCAGGTAGCAGGTAGCAGGTAACAAGTAATAGGAAATAGATAATAGATAATAGATAACAGGTAAAATGTAACATAACAGGTAGCAAGTAGCATGTAATAGGTAATAGGTAATAGATAACAGGTAACATGTAGCATAACAAGTAGCATAACATGTAACAAGTAGCAGGTAGCGGGTAACGGGTAACGAGTAACGAGTAACGGTAGCATGTAGCAAGTAACATGTAGCATGTAGCATGTAGCATGTAGCATGTAGCATGTAGCATGTAGCAGGTAACAGATAGCAGGTAGCAGGTAACAGGTAACAGATAATAGTAGTAGGTAGGGTCTCAGTCTATATCATTTTATGTAAGTGAATTATTTATATGTTTAGTTCAATTTTTTTAAATTGATCTTGCATTTGATATGCTTCAATATATATATATATATATGTAAAATTCTCAGGATTTGTTTTAAAATCAACTACATTAAATGAGTTTATTTAATCCAGCAAGTTGTATTTATACTTAACATTTATTTAAGCAGGTAATATATTAAATTGAATAATTTGTATACATTAAAATCAAGAGTTTAAAAATGGTTAACAACAATCATGTATGGAGCTAATTATTTGTTACTTTATACACAATTGTGAAAAGTTTGGAATGTAACTATATTGATTAGTTGCCTTTATAATAATAAAAATAATTTTAATATTAATAGTTTTATTAGTCTTTAAAATAATATTTAATTTAATTAATATAATAATTAATAATTTTTTATCTAATAATTTTCTTGTTGATTTTATAACATAACACTTGAAAATAATTAGTTTAAGGTTAAAAATAAACTGTTGGTCACTCTAACTTATGTAGTTGACTATGTTATTTTAAAAGATGGTATAGCTTTAAGGCTCATTGTGGGGTGTGCAACACATATTAGTCCTTCACTTGAAGGTAATGTCGTATTTTAAAAGACCTGAACAACATTTTAATGAAATTTGGAACATGTAAGGATAACAAATATTAACAACAATGTTCTGCACTGTTATATAACTCACGAAATACCTTAACAATGTTGTACAGTGTTGTATTAAGATACCATGTGGAATGATTAGGGAAGAATATTATAAATATGAACCAACATGGAAGTGTGAGAACTAGAAAACACAAATTGCAAGAACATATACATATTTTAGAAGTACCATAAAACAACTTGAATATGGGATCCAAATTCAGGATCTACTACCACCTTGCGATGAACATTGCCCATTGTTGCTGTAGGATCCTATAATGTGTAATGGTTCACCCATAAATACACAGATTTTGATAAATTAAAAGAGTTTTTAATAAACTTTAAAAGATCAAAATCAATGTATTTTGAAATGACAGTGACGATAAAATCTCAGTAAAAAATTCAAATTTTTTTGTTTATATCTCATTGGTGAGTTGAATACTTGTTCTTATTTAGATAAAATAATGGTGAGAAGTAGAGAGAGGGGACCAATCTACCTGAGTTATTCTCGTGATCCCATATGCAGCTAAAGCATCACACAAGCAATAAAACGAAAAGTGAAGGAAGCTTCCAAAATAGAGTACTACTCATCATCTCCATCCTGTGAATTGGCTTTTATCTATTGGTTGTATTCTAAAGTGTTTTAAGAGATAAAGATAAAATTAACTCAACAATGTATGTATAAATTAACCTCTTCTTCACTTCATCAACCCACCAAAACATGGAGTTCAGACTCTTTATTCTTGCCATTCTTCTACTACTACAGGTACATACACACAATTTGTATAAAATCTCAATTCAAAGTGTCAAATATCTCACAAAATATCTCACAATTTCCCATTCTTAGGCTTTTGCAGAAGCTTCATCCATCAGCACTGGAGTTGCCAGTTTCCTTGAAAATGTGAGTTATCCAGAATTTTCTACTTCCATGCAATACTATTTCTTTGACTCGTTAATGCATGCATGTGTGCACCTAAATGAGTTTTTTATTGCATTAGTTGCTTTTCTTCATTTTGTAAATTACGCATACTATTTACTATTGGAAAAGTTATTGTAAACAAAAACATGAACATTGTGTTTTGGTATTGGTTACAGACACATGGAGGAAGTAAGAATGTGGCTCTGAATAACAAAGATGTCCAGCTGCACAAAATCAGTAAGTAATACATCTTCAAGGATAGATAGAATGCTTTCATTCTTTTTTCTGAATGCAAATTTTGGAATAGTTTAATGTCTGTAAAAAAAACTTATGTATTCAAAACACAGCTGAGTTTCTCATCTTGTGCGACAAATTGTTTGCATTTTCCCATATTTTATCTTCAATCTGATATTGCATTAGAAGAACTGATATGTCGAAGATGAAAAATTGATGTAATGATTATATATTAAAGCATTTTTGTTGTGGTGGGTTGTGAATAGATTGCAAGTATGAATGTTCTCGAAGATGCAGCAAAGCATTGAAAAGGAAGAGATGCAAACGAGCATGCAAGTCATGTTGCCACAGATGCCACTGTGTGCCCCCTGGTACCTATGGCCATAAGGACCTTTGTCCTTGTTATGCACGCCTCAAGACTCACGGGAATAAGCCTAAGTGCCCTTGAAATTAGTGCCATCTATCAACAATCACGTTCAAATCTATATATCATTTGAATGTTATGATTGATTCAGTGTATTAGGAATAAAATCTTCCACTACTTCACAATATGGACTACTGTGTAATTTCAGACAGATTTCTTTTCTTTGTTTTCTGTTTATCGTTATATTAAGGAACAAAATCGGTTATTCCGTAAACTTTTACCTTGCATAACCTTTATTTTATACAAGTATTAACAAAATAGTGAAAAATAATGAATAATTTGTTATTACTACTCCACGTCAAATGTACAATGGGTCCTTAAGACAAATCTTTATGCAGATATGTTTAGGTGGAGAATAGCACACACAAGTTTTTCATATAATTGAGTATTTTTATGTCACGATGGCATTTTTTCTTGCTTTTGTCAAGAACAATCTTATAAGAGATTGTGTTCCTTTCTATATCTACCTGTAAGTCGATTCCAACTTGAAATACTCGTACCACCACCAAAAACAGAACCTTCTTCATCCTTTCAAACTCTCACTCTTAACCAAACAAAGACCTCATTATCACCTTCCAACCAAACACCAACCTCACCACTCAACCTTCTATAACAGTGATGCTTTAAGGCACCTCCTACCTTTTGTTTATGCTAAAGGGGGAGAATAATTTACAGTTTTGTAAAAAAGATATTACACTTGTGTACAACAGTGTTAGCTCATTTAGTTTTCTTTAGACTCATGGGGAGTCTCTTACCTCTTTACCACCTTTCCATGCTATGTTTTTATACGTAAACATCTACACAAGCTATCAATATGCTTGCTCTAATATTATATGTATGCTTAGAGATTCCTTCGTTTTGATACCTTGTTGCTTAGATATGTTTATCAGACGACTAGTATACATGTATGAGCTCTAAGAAGACAAATGTGTTTCAAGCTCTAATGAAATGAATAACGTCAAATTGCTGCAGCAAAAGTTTCCTTCAATAGCTTTGACCCTTTTTCAAAATCAATTTATTACAAAGGTCTAGATAGAAAAGTGAAATGCATGTTTCCTTTGTTTGTGTGAAACATAAGATTTACTCTCAAGACTTGTTTGATCATACATATGTCTCAAACAATTGCTCAAAACGAAGTATGATACATAGCAAGGCGTGTACGAAAGCTTAAAGTATTGTCAGTCAACATACGTTTAAAGCACTAGACGCAAGACATGAAGATATGGCAAGTCTCAAGAAGCATCAAACACAAGACACAAAGACCAGACGAGTCTAAAAATGTGCTAGACCCAAGCCCTCAAGATGTGCTGGAACACAGTCTCTCCCAAATATACAACAATAAAGGTTTTACAAGGTTTCACACTCAAATAAGCGATTTTTTTATAACAGTGCAAAATATTTCTTAGTAACTCAACAAAATTGTATTATTATTAAGGATTAAAATGTTAATTAAGATAAAAATATAGTGATGATGACTTCAACTTTACTATGAGACAAGTACATACATTCAATGAATTAATTAATGGAATTTTTAACGCAGCTAACATCATAATTTACAACAAAAACAAATCACACACCTATCATTTCTTCCTAAAGATTTTGGGGATGCATGTAATTTTTAATTTCCTGTGGTGGATTGCATAGTCCGCTCTAGTCGTCAACATGCTTGATCCGCATTATAAACAGGTATCTGCCAAAGTTTAGTGTTCTTTTTCGGGTCATCAGTGAGGCTAAGATCTGTCTCATCCTCCTTGAACGTCCTAATGAACGTTTTCGCACCCATCATTATAAGCCTCTCGATCATGAATAATTGATAATTGTTCTCAATTAACGGGTCCAATATATGGCTATAGTTTGATGAATATGCCAATCTATACCTGCAATTGAGTCATGAAGAGTATGGAGTTGTATTAGATCATTATTGCAATTTCTTTTAAATCAATCTGGACATTAATTTAAAAACAACACAACTTTCCTGCAGAAAATAAATGACAAACTTAAGTAATTGTTTCCATGACTATTGAATAACCAGGGTCAGCTTCATATAGCGTTAACCATAAATATTTTAATTACTGTTGATCTATCATGTACGATTTCTTGCAAAGAAAATTATTGCATAGGAATCCCCTCCCCGTTTACCCCAAAGTGTGATCATGAGAACGGATACCTGGCAGAAAGTGATGAAAAAAACTCTGGAGTCCTTTCATTTGAAGCAATGAACAAGGTTCTTCCAGGTGGGACCCACTTCGCTATCCTACAAATAATAAACTCAGGCCGGGTGTCTCTGTCAAGGTGAGGATGCAAGCTCCTCGCTACTCCAAATCTATCTTTCCTGGTCTTTATTTTATCCCCACGACGAACATGGATGGCATCATAATCACCAAGTAATGCTTTGATCTGTGAACAAGAGTCTAATAAAAAATTAAAATGTGTAACAAAGAGATACTGTTTTATTGCAATGCCCCAGATTTAACAATCAACCATGCATTACAAGTTTTGTAATTTATAGGATAGTCCAAGCAATGATTACAATGAAAATTACAATATCCTAGAGTATCACAGTTGTAATAATTACAATATCTCCTTGTAAAGTAGTTTCTCCTCACTCAACATATATGTATAAAATGAACATACAACAAAAAACAAGAAAATAGTATGTTAACCATACTGTGCTTCCAAATGAAAATTTCTATGATCAATTAAGTAATTTGTTGAAACAATCAAAGCAACCAGCAGAAGCTCTATGCTTGTAACTAATTACATTGGTTATACATCATTTAAAAGTTACACATAACCAGAAAAGTTAGTTTCTATGTAGTTATGTCCACTTGTTGCTGACATGCAACGAGCTAGCTCAAAAAAATGATATATGTTCAAGGCTAGGCTCAAGAAATCCTTTAGAGGGCAAGTCTAAAACCTTCATTTAATCTACTAAACAAAGAGGCATGAGAGCCTAGCCCAGCATTTCCCCTTGAAATAACTCATTTAAGCTTTGATTGATACAAAATATCCCAATCCAAGATAGAAGACCAAAAAATATAGCAGTTGTATCTCCAAACAAAGTATTAAAACCTTTGATGAAAATATTAAGGACTTTAAAAGACAACGTATGAGATGGACCTTTTCTGCTGCTTCTCTAAGTTTCCCTGCAGCCATTGAGGGTAGAAATGAATATGGCAACAGTATGGAACTGCGATTGTTTCGATCCTTGCACTCCATAAACCTGGAAAGTCATTAGCACCTCAAGAAATGGACAAAATTTTAAAAAGAATATCTTTCCAAGGTATATAACTATCAATTTTATAAGCAAAAAACTACATAGTAGCGTCATTATGGCAGTTATTGCAAGGCAAGAAACATAAATCAACTTGGTTGTGACGTGATACAATTAAAACTTCAAAGTCAACAACATTGGGCACATTTTAAACTCACAAGTTAGACTTCGTGATGTACACCAGTTTTAATAGCTCAGAAGTTCTCAACTTCTTACCAACAAATGTCTTTCTATTATATATTAAGTTCTGCACTCCTACATGTTTAAATTGAATTCCTTTAACAAGAAAACATACACTAACCACCAAATAGACATTTAACATTTCAATGTGAACTGAAGGTGAGGACACTTTAGTGGGAATGAGAAATTTCATAAAGGTCACAGTTACAGAAAACGTGCAAATAAGGACCATCATAATCATAATCATACTTGCAGCTTAATAGGCATAACAAACTGAATACAGAAAAGGAGTATTTTACTCCCAGCTAAAAGGAAATCATTATTGTTTCTTGCATAAATGGACTAAAAACCAAAATAAGATTCATTCTTATCGAAACACATCCAACTTACCGTTACACAAACCAACCTTATTTTGCAATATAATAAAATAAAGGGTAAATTATGCTTGCAGTCCCTGTCAAATGGGGAAACTAATAAAAACATTCTCAAAAAAAATTGTATTAGTTTAGTCCCTATGAAATGTAAACATATTTTTCTGGACCTCATCATTAACAGCAGTGGACAGAAACGTAACATGGCAAACAGAATTTCACCATTGGAGATTATATTCTCTAGAATCATTCCCATGCCACCCGCTTTCTTCACCACCAACCCTTTCACGACTCTTGAGTTACTTCCTCTATCACCTATGCCTGGAAGTCACACTCAATGGTGCCTGCTCCCATTGTTTGTTAACCACGAAGTGAGGTTTATCACTAACATTTCGCTTGGTTCATTGTTGCAGGCAGAAGATGTGAACATTCCTATGGAAACCATTACATAGGATCCAATTGTGATTGGCTCGAGGTAATACGGTATGGAGAGAATCTGGCACCGAATTCACACATAGCTTTCCAGCAGTGGGGATGGGGCCAGATTTCAAATCAGAGAAGTTGTGCCACTCCGGCCAGACACCAGTGTCTTTGACACCAACAATGATGTTAAAACCATAGTCGGATTTTAACCAGAGGTCAAGAAACTGCAGGTGGCGCCAGGGAGGTCGAAGTTGCAAAGGATGGCGGTGGCAAGAGGGGAGTTCATTAGCCATGTTATGTTTCCGTCCACCACCATTGACGACGAGGACCACAAAACTATGATTATATTCTATAGGGACTAAACTAATACGAATTTTTTTTAGGATGATTTTATTAATTTCCTTATTTTATAAGGATTGAAAGCATAATTTACCCTAAAATAAATCAGCCATAATTCTCCTTTTAGAACCTACCAAGAAAGAGGACTTGCAGTTCTGTTTATGAGCAACAAATCAGAGTAGCGCCTATTTTCTTTAAGTTTGAAACGGCTAACTCCTTCCACATGTTCAACACCTCTGGTTCCCAACTTCATGGTTGTCGATAGAACCCTATACCACTCTTTTGAATTGTCAAAAATCACAGGAACAGTACCTGACATAAGTTCTGTGTCATATAAAGAGTCCATGGCACAAGAACTTCCATCCCACCTAGCACATTAAAAGAAAAAAAAAATAAGACCAGTTAATTCAGACAAAAACATTGCAATGGAAAGGTATAACAGACCCGTATAATAGCAATAAAGCTGCAACTCACAGTTCTTCAGAGCTAGCATTAGTGGAATGGTGAAGAATGCCTTTCTTGTTATGTATGGGATTGATACACATCCTCGATGGCATCACAAAAGTTCTGCAACCACCATATAACAAATTAACTCAATTTTTGCAACTCAGTCCTTCCAGTTGTATTAATTACAATTAAGGCTTCATATTACTGTCCATAGCAATACACACTCTCTTCTTGGCTAAAATTCATTGAAATCACATAGTTACATTACACTCCTTAAATAAATACATTCTTAATGAATTACTGCATCCACCATATTTGTTTCAGTAAATGTTATGACAGACACATGGTAGAAATCCAAGAAGAGAGAACAAAGAAATAAGTATAAAGAAATAACTATTGTTCAGAAGGAATAAACTCATAACTACGGTCTTATTTGAATAAATTTCTCCATAAGATCTTATAAAAGAATAACTTAAAAAGGTAAAATAAATTGAGTTTCTTACTAACAACTCTCACTTCTTACCTAGTGATTAGCACTCTCACTTTCAATAAAAGGAGTTCTCTCACATAACTTTTCTAAAAGTTAAGGTGCATAAGTTGTTTTTAATTTAAGAGATAAGCTCAATTAATTTTATCCAGAAAATACCTAAATTTTAAGGGTAAAACGCCTTCAAGTCCTTGAAAATGCATCGCATTGTCACCTTAGGCCTTGAAAATAAGAAATTCAAAAAAAAATTCCTTGAAAGAGTAATAGAAATCTGGTATCTTATTAAAAAGAATATGGGATTTCTCCCATCCACAATTACAGTGTTTAACCTGCACAACTTTGAGCGTCTGGCACCTCCCATTACCCAAAGGCCTGAAGTCTTTCACAGTGGACAAGATGACATCCCTCTCAATCCCGCTTCCTATCATATACATCTACCGGTCTAATAGTAATAACATAAACCCACCTTCAATGGACCTACTTAGTTGCAGACCCATCAAAATAACACCTTGTTTGTATTCCTTAAAATAATGCAACTAACTACTAACGGGGATTATCTAACAAAACATGACTTAAATAATAATAAGATTAACATTTGTCCAGGAACTCATCTCATATAGTTCAGGGATCAATGTGAAAGTGTTTTACACTTCGAGGATCCAAATTCAAATCGACAAACGGTGTTTAACCCAAATTTAAAGTAACAAACTAACTAACTGCAAGTGATTTAAATGGATTGCAATATAAAATATTTAAATGGGAAAATGAGGGATGAAAAGTACCTGCCGAGAAAAATGGCTTCTTCGAGGGCGCAGCGGAGGCTGGATTCTTGGTGACCCAAACCTTCACATGATCCGCAGTGTTTTCCCGGGCAGTCGATGCGGTTGCCCCAATAAAGGTACTTTTCGAAGTGCAGTTGGCGTCGCTGAAGGAGGCTGGGTTTTGTGGAGGTGGTGGAAAGCAGAGAGGAGAAGAGGAAGAGGAGCGCGATTGCTGTGACTGCCGCCACGAGAAGCAGAATTGGGGATCTGGCGGATTTAGGTTTTGGCTTTGGAGCTCTGTGGAATGCCATTGATACGTTAATTGAGAAACGGCGAAGAAAAAGGTTGAAGACAGTGTTCAGTGTGTTGCCATTGCTGAGTTGAGTGCAGGGAGATTACAGACTCTTCCCATTTTCGTGAGGAAGAAGAAGCTTCTTAGATTATTACACAAATTCTAATTTTATATTTTTTTTATTTTAAATTTCACTTTATTTTCTTTTACATCGCATAACTCAGTTATTTTAAAGTTTAAATAAAAAATATAATTTATATATATATATATATATATTGAATAATAAAATTCTTCTTATACGTTCTTACTGTGTATATTAGTATTTATATTAATTATAATATGTGTTTCTAAAATAAAATAGTACATTTTTTTAAATTTTGTAAAATGTCACTCAACTAACCTTTTTATTTTTATCTGACTTAATCTCTTTCTTCTATATTACATAATAGTAAAATAACAACAATTTGTGGAAGCATGATTTTTAATAATTTTTATTGTATGTTATTGTAGATTATGTAATTCTATTTTTGTTTTATGATTACTAAAATAAAATTAAAAAACAGTGTATATAACGATAGTTGCAATTATAAAAGTAAAGTGATATTTGTTAACATAATATTATTATGATTAATTATTGTATTGAAGGTATTTTCATTTTTAAGTTTGAAGTTTTTTTTATATAAAATAGAAATGTGTATATAAATTATTATTGACTTTAATTTTTAAAAGACGTGAGATTTATAAATATATTCGAACAAATATTTATTTGAGGACTAAGACAATAACAATTTGTCTTTTAAATATTTTTCTATTTTCACATGAAATTTACGTTAATTTGTTTTTCATTTCCATATATAACTTCAATTACATTGAAATAACATTATAATAGTCAATTATCTTTAAAATGAATGTGCATTTTTTAACTATAAATTTTATTATGATTTTATCTTTAACAACGTGTTAAAGGATTAAGAGAAAAAATATATATAATATATTTTAAAATGTCTTTAATTTTGATAATATAAAATTATGAATAGAAAATACATAAAGTTAATAATGATTGAAGTTACTTGCAAGTACATCATGAAAAGATCTTTAGAAAAAGTTAAATTATTATCACACAAATAATAGAAGTTATTTGAAAGTAATAAAAGAGTGTTTGAAAGGTCTTTAAAAAAAGTCAAAGTACTATAATAAAATTGACTAGGAGTCACATTCAAAAAAATTAACATTCTACATAGGAAAAAAATATTATCAAAATCTTTTGAAATAATACTAAAGTATTTGAAAAGTCTTTAAAAAATGTTAAACTATTATAGTGAAGTTGATAGGGACATTCAAGAAAATTAACATCCTACATATAAAGAAAAACCTCAAAGTCTTATTTTAAGTATAAAAAAACCTTAAAATCTTATTTTAAGTATAAAAAAAAACCCTCAAAGTTTTATTTAAAGAAGAACTTTTGCACATAAAAATAAAATTATTTAGAATTATTACTCGATATTATGTAAACTTTATGATGAAGATGAGAAGATAAATTTAGGTATATTAATTATGAAAGCATAAATTGAAAGATAAGAGAAAAACTCTTCCACAAACTCATTCAATGACAACGAATCCTCAAAACCAATAACTCAGGACAAGAATAACACCATTACAAAAACAAAAAAACAAAGTTTGAAAAATCATTTAAAACAAAATTGTATTTTGTAAATTTCTGCCATTAATGCATTAAAACCTTTTTTTTCAATGTCATTAATTTCTATCCAATTTGTTTGCTTTTTTGTGATGAACTGAAAGAAAGGGTAAGAACAGAAAAATAAAAAATCACATAAAATAATAAAATTTGGTGAACTAAACTTCTTTCCAACAATGAAAAGATTTGTGAAAATTTTACTTTTTAAAGATAATCGATTATATTTTAATATTTTCGTTTTGTATAATAAAATAAGTATATTCAAATAAAAAATATTAAAATTTTATTTTAAATATATTAATATATAAAATTATAAAATATTTATTATACTACATCCATAAAATCTTTTACATCTTTTCACTTATTTCTACCTTATTTTTCTTAATCCAAATAACATCATTTTTTACTATTTCTTTTTCTTCATTTCTTTCATTTTCTACTTCTTCCATTCACTTCTTAATAGTTCATGAATTTCAAAGGATAATAAGTTGAGATTTAAGAGTTTTAAAATTTAAAATTTCATCACAATTTTTTTTAGAAAAATATTTTTAAAAATTAAAGAATATATAAATTATTATGAATCTCTACTCTAATAGAAAATGAATGAAGAAGTTTATATAAAACAGTGTTTGGTTGAGCTGCTGGTCAATATCAGGACCTTTCCCCAAGCAAATGTCCACGTCCTAACAACCAATTGCAGCACCAAAAGCAACCAGATTTCTAACATTGATGCAGACAATTTTTATTTTATTTTTAATAATATTTTAATTTATAATACATAATTTACAAAAACATATCTCTACCTATCTTAGCATAAACACTAATGCGGATACGACACAGATGCGGAGATACACAAAATTTCTAAAATGTAGGATACATAGACACATATCTATATATCATATAATTATGAATTATATAAATTGACCATGAAGATTTATGTGCACAAGTGTTAGAGATCCCACATCGACTAGAGATTAAAGTCTTTCATTGTATATAAGTGGGTGCAAACCTCAACCTTATGAGTCAGCTTTATGGGGTTGAGTTAGGCTTAAAGTCCACTTCTGTCATAGCGAATATATGTTGGGCCTATCGTGCCACCCACTATTGGGCCGCTATCGAATCACCCATAATATATATTAGTTGACAGTCTCGACGTGAGGGGTGTGTTTGAGCTTCACTGATCCCTTCTAACAAATAAAAACATATTTTAAATATAACATAAATAATAAAAGCAAGTTAAATTTATAAGATGTTTAAAACTTAATTAAGCAAATAAATAAAAAAATTAGACGAGAAGAATGAAATTTATTATCTTGAAATAGTAAATAATTACGAGGGTGTCTTCGTCCTTAAAACGACATTTGTCTTCCGTTGACTCCTTCTTCTTCTTCTTCTTCTTCTTCTTCTCTTCTTCTCTTCTTATCTTCGCATTCACTCTTCATTTCAATTTCACCTTCTTCCTTCCTTTCTTCCACTTTCGTCACGATCGAAATGGTTCCGAATGTTCTGCGTTTCCTGCACCTTGTGGCGGTGGCGCTGGTGGCTTCGGTCCTGTTCCGTCGGACGCAGTGCCAGCAACTAAGCGACTTCGATAACGCTGCCGTAGTGTCCGGTGCCACGCTTCTTGCGTATGAACATATCTCCAACATGACCCGTGAGTTCCTCATTCAGCAAATCAAAGCCAGCTCCGAATTCTGCGTCAAAGATCCGTGAGTTCACCTACATCTTTCTCAAGTTACGCATGGATAAACTTTTGCTCGCTGCTTTTAGGATAAAGAAGAATCAATTGATGTAAAATAAGCAACTGTTTCTTCTTGGTTGTTGCAATAATTAGGTTGTTGAAAGTCACAATATAATAAATTAATATTTTATTTTTAATTTAAAAGTATTATTATATTATTATAATCAGTGTTAAGTATATGTTTTTTATTGTTTATGGTGTTAACAAATCTACAGAACCCAATAATTAGGTGAAATGATTAAATGATTCTCTCTGTCTCTCCCTCACTCCACATCACTGTCACTATCGCCTGCTTAGTTAGAAGAAAAGGAAAAAATATCTCATTCTAGGATTAGAAAGTTTATTTTGTAAAAGTGATTTTATTAGAATATATTTCATAAATTTCGAAAAAAGTATTAGAAAAAAGTTTACAGAACACATAATCCATAAATACTTTAAAAAGTATAAAATAGTTATTTTGAAAATTGTGGGTGCAACAAGTTCAAATAAACGGGTCCAGGAAGCAATTGTCCTAATTCTTTCATCCTGTAAAATTTTAAATATTTTTTTAATTCTTACAAATTATGAATTTTTTGTTTTAATATCTGAAAAAAATGTTTCTTTATTTTCTATCTCTTCAAATTTGAAATTATAATATTTAGTTCCAAAATTACTTTTTTTTATTAGACTTAAGTTAGGATTATTTACTAGAGTTTCTCTATCAGAAAGAAACAGTCTCAGTTAGCTATCTGGATAAACAAAGCTCTAAAAAACACTTTTAGTTTCCAACTAAATAAGTTCATAAACTAATTTGTTAATCAATTTTATATTAGTTTCTCTTTATTTTAGTTTTTTAATATATAATTTTAGTTTAGAGAAGCAACACAGCTTAATAACAGAACTTCAAGTGAGTTCAGTTTATTTGGACAAGTGAAGCTGAAAAAAAAATGGACATGGAAATATTATTTGATTTCTAAAGACTTAGAACGGAGACATTAGCGTTGGAAGATAAAACAATCAAAATTCGTCTTTGAAAGATGAAAATGTGGTGGATTTTTGTCGGACTAAATGAAAATACTAAAAGCATTACGTCTCTTCAAAATTATAATTTTATAGGGCAGAAGAAAAAAGTAATTTCATGATGATTGATAAAGAAGTACATTGAGTTATACTGATGAAGATGGTTCCTCTTTGCTGTTTTTTTTTATATTTTATTTTGAATTTCTTACTACTTATGCTTGCTTTCTTATTTAAGGGTTGCTGACTGGAATAAAGCATTTAATCTTTCTTCTGATTTGGACTTTTTGTCTACTTGCATCCGGACTAAAGGTATGATCTCCAACAACTAAAAAGAAATGATGCCATTTGTTCATTTCATTTTTTAAAGAAGTGCACAAAATAAATGACTCAATTTTTTTCTTCTCATTCGTTATTCCTTTTTTTTTTGTTCCTAGAACCCAGCTAAACATGTTTACTGTGTTTTCTAAGAAACTCTGAATGTACTCATTCCAGTGTTTTGAACTTCTTTTCTTTACCACTGTTTTAATTCTAACGTTACTCTTATGATCTGGAACCTGATCTAAACACAGGAAATATTTTGCAACGGTTGTGTACAGAAGCAGAAATAAAGTCTTACTTAAATAGCACATTGGAGAGGAAGAGTTTTAGCAATAGGAGTGCCACTGCCGACTTTTTAAAGCCTAACAAGAACTGCAATTTTACGTCATGGGTATCAGGTTGTGAGCCAGGATGGGCATGTAGTGTTCCCACAAGCCAGGAAGTTGACTTTAAAATTTCAACGGAGATACCTGCCAGAACTACAAACTGCGAAGCATGTTGTGAGGGTTTCTTCTGTCCTCATGGCATCACATGCATGATACGTAAGTATAACATCAATATTTTTTTCTTCATTACTGAACTGCAAATACCTTCCTTATGACTATATACCAACTTTTGATTCAACACATTAGCATCCTCCTACTTTTCATAAGTCTATTGTGAAGGAATAGAAATACACAACCAGAAAAAAATTGACATTATTCAGTGAGAATGGACAAAGATTCAAGGGTGGTTGTTAAGACAAAGTGTGGGAACCACTTATCTATCCAAATGTCTACAACAATGCCAATTCATTCTGGAAAAACATTCTGACATTATCTGAAATAACTATTCTTATTATCAGTATCTAAGGAAATGATGTCACTAATGCTTTCATCTTCTTGTGGTATTTGAAATATTTTTCTTGAAGCTTGCCCTCTAGGTTCTTATTGCCCTAGTGCTACACTCAATAACCAAACTGGTTTTTGTGAACCGTGAGTTCTAATTCTTGCTCTATGATCTGTTACTCTGTTTATGTTACAGTTATTACTTGCGTGCTTTGTGTAGGATATTAATTGATTTGATATATTCTTGCAGATATCTTTATCACCTGCCTCCAATGCAGCCAAATCATACCTGTGGAGGAGCAAATATGTGGGCTGATATTAGTAGCAGTACTGAGATATTTTGTCCGGCAGGAACATATTGCTCCACAATTACCAAAAAAATTCCTTGTAGTAGAGGGTATTGTTTTATTCCAACCTGTGGTTACTCGTTAATAAACTTCACAAAAGTTTGATCCTTGATGAAGTAATCCAAAGTATTGAAGATATTTAGATGACATGACACAACATACTCTAAACTAGTCAGCAAAAAATGATCACTTTAGTTTACTTACTGCCTATACTATTATGGTACCTTTTTGTTCATTATCCTGATTCCTTCAAACTTCTCTCTTGTAATTCCAGGCATTACTGCAGGATGGGTTCTACATCTGAGCAAAGTAAGATGTCATGGATTTTGAATTATGGCAATAACGCATCTGTGTTTCAGCCTTAGATTCTCTCGTGAGATTCTGACCAAATGTTTTTAGAGTATATATGACCATTTCCTGATTGTCTTGTAGGGTGCTTCAAGTTGAGTTCATGTGATTCAAACTCCGAGACCCAAAATATGCAGGCGTATGGAATCATGCTCATTGTAAGTTGTTGCCTCTTAATTTGATGGATTATGAAATAGGTATATATGTGCATTTATTTAGATCCTAGATTTCTATTGTTGTTTGTGTGTTTTTTTAGAGACGTACACTAGGAAATTAAGAATGAAAATTTTCCTGCACTTCTATCTGCTTCTCCATCTGTAACTACTATCATGTTTCATATTTCTCTCCCTTTAACTCTCCCATTTAGATTCTAATTTCCATATTTTTGTCCCTGATAGAAACAGGAGTAGAAATGGTCAAACTAAAGGAATATGGGATACTGAATAAGAACAATCTCAAAAGTATAAACCTCTGTTACAAGATCAATAGTAGAAAAGAAGCCAATAACACAAATTTCTCGGACTTATCTAGGCCCCCACCTTCCCTCTATATACATTGTTTTCATCTCTCACCACTCATCGCTTGCCACCTCTCCCCATCCCTCTAATTTCATTCTACCCTTACCACTTTTCTTCTTTATTGTTACCTCCTAACTGGGTGACCTATCAGTTCCACACCCATTGGATCATTTAGACCTTTGCCTGAATTTTCCATTGGTTATGGAGGAATCAATACCACGTACTAATAAATTTTAACTAAATTGGTCATATGGATACTTGTCCAGAAATTTTTTTTGATATTTTATGCTTCCTGCTTTCTTTTCCTTTTCCATCATGAGCACAAATGATCTTGGAATTGTGGCTAATGCTTAATTCCTTGTCATATACAGAGATGTAAAACATCCAAGCCCACACATACGCACTGTGTTGATAAAAAGCTGACAACAGTCTTTAACTGCTTATGCAGGCTGCTTTGAGTACTTTGTTACTCATTATCTACAGCTGTTCTGACCAAGTTCTGACTACTAGGGAAAGGAGAATGGCAAAGTCCAGAGAAGCAGCATCCAGAAGTGTGAGAAAGACTGCAAATGCTCGCCAAAGATGGAAAGATGCAAAAAATGCTGCTAAGAAGGGTGCAAAGGGACTACAAACTCAACTATCACAAACATTTACTCGGAAAAAAAACTTTGTAGATCCGGAAGAAATTAGTATTTTGAATCAAGCAACTACTGAAACAAAGATTGAGTTGTTTTCACGTTCACATCCTATTACCTCACCTATGACTGGTAGCTCCTCTGCTGGGCCAAAGAGAAAGGGAAAGGAACCCAGTGATTTGCTGCAGACAATGAATCAAATGGAAAATGATGCAAATATTAGGAACAACGTTCCAGTAGAAACAGAAAAGCGAGAAAAAAATGTTACAGCAAGAGTGCCTAAGGAAAAACAACTGAATACACATAGCCAAATTTTTGAGTATGCATATGCTCAACTTGAGAAAGAAAAGGCTGAGCAAGAAGAAAACAAAAACCTTACCTTCTCAGGAGTAATTAGCATGGCTACCAAAAGTGAACAAAGGAAAAGGCCTTTGATTGAAATATCTTTCAAAGATCTATCTCTCTCATTGAAAGCACACAATAAACTTATATTGAGATGTGTTACGGGGAAAATTAAACCTGGACGCATCACTGCTGTCATGGGTCCATCAGGTGCTGGCAAAACAACTCTTCTTTCAGCAATAGCTGGGAAGGCATTTGGATGCAAGGTGACTGGTTCCATTTTTGTAAATGAAAAGAATGAATCAATCCACTCCTATAAGAAAATTATTGGCTTTGTGCCACAAGATGATATAGTTCATGGAAACCTGACTGTGGAAGAAAACTTCCGGTTCAGTGCACTGTGCAGGTAAATCACATGATTGGAAATTCCAGCTATGATATAGTTCATTCCTTTTATTCATGTTATGTGCTTAAACTTGGTGTCTTAGTTTTATATTTAATCAACTCTCCTTCTTTCCTTTATCGAATTTTAGTTCCATTGATACTCTTTCACAGTCTTTCTTTCTCACCACTTGATTTTAAAGAGGAGTTCCCAGTTTAGACGCAAGAGACTGAGATAATTTATATGCAACTTTATTATAATTCTATCTTAAATTCTTGATATTCATTGCATTAGGTGGGAAAATGAAGAAATTGAAGCCTTTATTATCTTTGAATAGAGAAAAAACACGGGGTTTCTTGGTCACTATTTGCCGCATGCTTTAAGCATTGGTGGCACAATGATTATAATATAATTTGAGCCTATATTGCATAAAGGGAATAATTAAGTTCTGTCCTTAGATAGTGTTTTCTGTTTTTACTTTTTAATTACAAAACTACTGCCTTGTTTACGATCAGTTTTTTCCCCCTAAGATGTATAAGAAACTTTGAAAACAAAGGTGTTTTCAATGTTTCTTGTACAAATATTTGAAAACAGGAAACAGACTGAAAAAAAAGTCTCAGCTCTGTATGAAAAACGGAAAACAGAAAATAAAAGATCTAGTAAATGCCCCCCATAAGTTTTCTTTTCTATTTTTAGATAGTGCACAAAGAAACTGCATTTTTAAACTTATGACTTATTGCCACTTCTTAGGTGCTTACCTACTATATCAGTTTTCTTTTGTCTAGCTGCAATATCTACCAATCTAAGTATCATAGTAGTTCTCATGTGCTTTGTTAAAGCATGGAATCGTGGGTTCAAACCATACCTTAAACAATCTTCCCTCGATAGCCAATGTAAAACTCTCCGAAAAACCGAGCTTTAATTTCATGCCCTTTTCTTCTAATACTTGTGCACATATTATTGTTTGCTGTAGCTTTTGTAAGTTTGAATATTTGGTAACGAAATGAAATTTTCTTACTTTGAAAGGCTACCTGCTGACTTGCCAAAAGCAGACAAAGTTCTGATTGTTGAAAGAGTTATTGAATTCTTGGGGCTTCAATCTGTTCGGAATTCTTTGGTTGGAACTGTAGAAAAGCGAGGGATCTCTGGAGGCCAAAGGAAACGTGTAAATGTTGGATTGGAAATGGTCATCGAACCTTCACTCATGATATTAGATGAACCTACTTCTGGGTTGGACAGTGCATCATCTCAACTCCTTCTTAGAGCACTAAAACGGGAAGCTCTTGAAGGAGTAAACATTTGCATGGTGGTTCACCAACCCAGGTGATTTTTAATTCCATGTCTTCTGAATCATGGGGATTTATCTTTCAGTTGATTTTATATTTTTCTAATGTAAAATTAGGGAATATTTGCTCAGCAAATAGTAGCTTCCAACATTTAGGATGCTAAGTTTTTTGTTACTGACACGTTTCTGGAGTAAAGAAATTTCATTCAACTAATATAATCTTGCTGGTTCAGAAAGTTTAGAGCCAGGGTCATCCAGAAATCTAGTTAAGGGGGTAAAATATGCCAGTAAATAAAGTGGGGGAATTCAGGACCTGTTACCTGAATATTTGGATTAGTGTGGTCTGAAAGCAATAGGATGATGGTCGAAGAACAACACGCTGCTTATTATGTGGGCTTATGCTAGGTATGAACAATGTTTATCAAGGTTTTCAGGGAAAGAAAATTAGGAAAATTGGGTAGAAAAGTGTAGAGAAGGAATTGTTCGGATTTAGAGAGAATATACATGGAATAAGGAGGGAGAGGGAGAGGATTCTTCTAAGAAACACTATGGGAATTGATGGGGGAGAACCTTGAATCCTTGGTTTGTCTGTGTTTTTCTTTTTGCTTTCCAAGTTTTCTATACCTGCATACACTTGCTAGACCCTAGTGATCTGAAATCATCTTGATATTGGAACAAAAGCAAAAAAAATTTGGTGAATAGAAGAGGAGATACGTACCTCTGTTTCTGTGCTTTTTGTGTGATTCTGATCCAGTTCCACTGCATACCTCTGTTTCCCTTCATGGACATTATGAATAAAGAAGATTGATCTCATGTTTCCTTGCTTTACTTTGTACTTGTGAACAATGTAATTTCTTTCCCTTTGATTAATTAATGATTTAACCTTTTTTTCTGTAGCTACGCTTTGTTTAATATGTTCGATGACTTGATACTCCTGGCAAAAGGTGGTCTTACTGTATATCATGGATCAGTCAAGAAAGTTGAAGAATACTTTGCAGACCTTGGGATAAATATACCAAAGCGCATTAATCCTCCTGATTACTTCATTGACATTTTGGAGGGCATAGAAGTACCTAGTGGAAGTTCAGAAGTCAGTTATAAAGAGCTTCCAGTTAGATGGATGCTTCATAAAGGATACCCAGTACCTCTTGATATGCAGCAGAATGCAGCACAATTTGGTATGTTTGAAACCTCAAACCCAGCTAGAGAAAAAGACCCTGATGGCTCTAGCCATGAAGAAAGAAGCTTTGTTGGAGAATTATGCCATGATGTGAGACATGTTATGGAACTAAAGAGGGAGAAAATAAGACTCAATTTTTTTAAATCGAAGGATTTATCTGAACGTAGAACTCCTGGTATATTCAAGCAATACAAGTACTTCCTTATACGGTAAACCATCCAATGACTTCATTTATTTGTTAACTTGAACATTTAACTTTTCTGGTTGCTCATTAAGATCTTCCATACTTTGGGTTATTTTTTTCCCTGGGGCATTACAATTTTCTTTCTCCAAATAGTTTCTTTTAAAAGAATGTAGCATGGAAAGTGTCGGCAGAATTTTTTAATGCAGCAGATTGAACAATTGTATTTGAATTTTCGTGGTCTAAATTTCTGTGTGGTTTAAGGGAGACCTGAAGAAGTATGAGTGTCATTGCCTTGCTCCACTACTGTCTTAGTGGTTTGGGAAGCAAAATGAAATTAAAGGCCACCAAGTACCATTTTCTATTGATTAGAGAGAGAGAGAGAGAGTAGTAAATAACCTTTTAATGATGAACATGTCTGCTCATTCTGGTGTCTGAATTTTCTTTTGTTAATTGGCTTTACCCTACTTCGTGCCAATGCTGTTTCAGGGTTGGTAAACAGAGATTACGAGAATCTAAGATCCAAGCTATAGATTATTTAATATTATTACTTGCGGGAGCCTGCTTAGGATCACTTACTAAAGCAAGGGATCGGTCCTTTGGTGCAGATGGATACACCTATACAGTGATTGCTGTGTGTAAGTTAATTGATTCTAATACATAGTCTTGAAGCATTATATCATTTTTCCAATTTAAGTGAATTCTAAATCAAGCTACGCTCTTCATGTTATATAATTTTTCTTTGCTATTGTACGTAATTTATGTTGGAAATACAGTTTGTGATGATGCAAATATTTGTTTTCCTTTTCTATAATAATATGCCAATAAGTTTGCGGGCTAGTCTTGCATGACAGTAAAGGTTTTACCTTGTGACCTAAGGTTGTTTTAAGTGGCATTAAAGCTGAGTAGTACATCTGTCCTTCTCAGACCCTCATGCTATTATTCACTGTGCTGCCTGCCCTGTATCTGAATTAGTTAAAAAGAAACATATAATGACAACATTTTGACTGCAGACTAAGATTATTCCTGTCTATAGAATTTTATTATGTTAGTTTATATGTACATGCTTGATCCAGAAGTAAAATAAAAAATTCTACTACTTAATACCTCTATTAAAACATCATGGTGTCACTGAAAAATAGTTTTTGAAAATCAGAGTACCAAACAATTTTAGAAAACGACTAATAAAATCTGAACATGCAAATAGTTGACTGACCATTCTGTCTCCTATCACCACTCCCCTACTGGTTGCATCTACATGGTGAAACAACATCTCTTCAAGCATTTTCAAATAAAAGATCTTGTAAACTAAAATATTTCTTAGGGATAACATGGCACAATCCAAAAATGGGATCATCGTATCACAAAAGATGTGATGGATATTAAGTTGAACTACCTTATTGTCGCTCCCAGTAGTCAGTCAGTTACTCAACTCTTCGCATTGTTTGACACATTAAAGAAACATTAGGAAAGGGTATCTTGTATGAAGATAAAGGACACACTCAAGTTATGGCATATTCTAATGCAGATTGGGTATGCTTCCCCCTTGATAGAAGGTCCACTTCTAGGTTTTGTATATATGTTGGAATGATAAGAAGCAAAATGTTGTAGTTAGGTCTAATGTGGAGGCGGAGTATCAAACTATGGCTATAAATAGTCAGAAGCTTATATGACTCTAACAGTTGCTTCAAGAACTAAAATTTGGGGAGATTACACAATTGTCAGTTACATATGATAAACAGACCACCATGCATGTTGCCCCAAATCTAGTATTCCACCAAAGGACAAAGCATCTTGAAGTTGGCAGTCCCTTTGTCAAATATTTATTAGTTTTGTCAACTCCCATGATTAACTAGCAGATATCTAATCAGCTTGGTGCATATTGCTTATATGCTCTAACTTGAGGTCAAGTGTTAGAATCCTGTAAATAAAGTAATGGTGGATATTAAGATTAATCAAATCGATTCTATATTTATGTTATTGCCTGAAATAGGGTAACTGAATATTCTTTAATTATGTCCTTAATATGCTCTCTTGTTTCTCTCTCAAAAAATAAGAATATAAAGACTTAAAGATTAGCATTACTTCGTTCTTTTAATAATACTTTAACTATCATAATTCCCAATGACATAATAGTTAATGTAACTATTTCCACCACAAATAATTAATAAAAATTATCATAAACTACAAGGATTTTAAACTGCTCATGGTAGCTCAATTTATTTTTCCATTTGTTCCAACAGAACTTATAAGTTGTAACATTCTTTTGTTTGAACCTGGGGTAAGTAATGGAAGATTTTCAATAGGAATTTCGTTTTGGAGTTAAAATAAATTTAATGCTATTGCAAATAGACTTTCAGAATTCATGTGTATGGTGCTTTATTCTAATTTATTATTATTGTTAATTTCAGGTCTTTTATGCAAAATATCTGCCCTGAGATCCTTTTCTCTAGACAAATTACACTACTGGAGGGAGAGTGATTCTGGCATGAGCAGCTTAGCGTATTTCCTCTCTAAAGACACAATCGATCTTTTCAATACAGTGATCAAACCTGTGGTTTACCTGTCAATGTTCTACTTCTTTACCTATCCAAGATCAAGTTTTGCAGATAATTACATTGTGCTGCTTTGTCTTGTATATTGTGTGACTGGCATAGCATATGTATTGGCCATACTCTTTCAACCCGGTGCAGCACAGCTAGTGAGTATTGGAAGCAAATAATAAAACTTTTACCAACTCCCAATTCAAATTTTACTCTATATTGTCATCTCTGACTTGTTACTGTTTCTTGCAGTGGTCAGTACTTATTCCAGTTGTTTTTACACTCATTGCTACACAACCAAAAGATAATAAATTTTTGAAGGTTATATCTAACTTAAGCTACTCTGAGTGGGCTTTAGAAGCGTTCATAATTGCAAATGCTGAAAGGTAATGTACTGTTAGTTATAATTGGTATTGAATTCCACTAGTGTTTTATTTTTGTTCCCTTAAAGCGATTTGCTAAATGCCTGCATTATAGAGAAGGAGTTAATAATTTGTTGCATTTAGAAATGGAACTTGGAAGCATGAAACATTGTTTGACTGCATCAACAAAAAAATTGATTATTTGCTCGAAAGAATGACGGATACCAAAGAATGATGAAATGATTGTAAGGTGATGCCTTAGGAGAGTTTAATTAACAACGTAGTATAATGATGGTTAAGAAGCTAAGTGGTGGAATTTGGATAGTGTCAAGGACCATATCAAGCAATCATTAACCCAAAAGCTTTAGTTTTTAAGAGAAGACTCATTACTGGTTTTTATATGAAAACTAGATGACCTATTTCAAGGGAGAGATTGTAGAAAAAATGAATGGGGGATAGGAGGGTACGTTTTTAGGAATTCTCAATAGAACTTAACAATCAATATCAGAGTTAATGTCATTCCTAGTAGAATAATTATTAGTAGAACAATTATTAAGGGAGAGTTTATTGCATCTGACATCAGTTGTTCCTCAGTGACACACTTGCCACACTTGGATTGCTACGTTCTTAGATAAAAAGAGTTGTGTTATTCCTATCATCACTCTTGGGTAAAAAGAGTTGTGATATGAGTATCATCTATAATATTTGGTCTAATAATAAATATTGGATCCAACATTATCTATGAAGGCGTTTGGGGAATATAAGGGTTATCAAACTCTTATATATAAAGAAACATTGGTGGATAATATGTATAAATATTTCTACGAGTTTCTGGTGCCAAGATACCTTAAATATATTAAGGATAAATTTTCTTATAGTCTTTAAGTCTATTTGTGCTAATCAGTTGTATACTGTAGGTATGATGGGGTGTGGCTCTTAACTCGTTGTGCTTTACTAAAGAACAGAGGGTATAGTCTTCAAGATTGGGGTTTGTGCATATCTATCCTCATTCTCATGGGTGTAATTGCTCGGATAGTAGCATTTTTCTGTATTGTCATCTTTCTCAAGAAATAAGCCCAATCTGGGAGCTTTAGAACTTGGAAGGAATGCATGTATTTCTGGATCGATTGCATTAGGATTTCATATTTCAAGAATCTATGATTAATGAGTTGTTCAAGTTTATCATCATCTAATCTTTAAACTTCAAACTTTTATATATTTGATTATGACAACCAATCCACCATGATCACAATTACTACTCCTCTTCATGTATTATGTATTGTACATCAAATTCAGTTTGATGTATCTTACCTTTCACTAATATAAAATTATTAAATAGAAACTAAATTTAGATACTAAAAATAATTATTAAATAGAAACTAAATTTAGATACTAAAAAATAATTAGTTACTATATTAACTAAATTAGATATTATTTTAAAGATTAAAAAAATGTTTTTTAAATTAATTTATATTATTGATAAATAGTTTTTAAATTGGTATCTAATTAACTACTAAGATTTTAACTACCAATTATTTAGATTTTAAATTTGGTAGAAAAAACTTTGTAACTAATTAGATAACAATTTAGAAATCAATAATTTTTTTGTTACTAAAATAACATCTAATTTAATTAATATAACAACTAATTATTATTTTTTTCTTTAAAACGGTTGTAAATGGTTGTAAATCCTATACACACTTTTCTACCCTTTTGTTATTATGAAATGGAGTAAAAACTAAGGTAAGATAATATTTATAGATTTACATTCTTGAATACCAAGTACATTAATCAATAGCAATAAATATATACTCAAACATAATCCACCAAAGTAACAACTTTAAGATACACAAACACATTAAACAGAACAAAGGAAACATTTTACCTTTTGAATTTCGTGTTTCTTAAGCAACTACCAAACGATTTAAACATAGCAACAAAAATTAGACTTAGATCTAGGTGATTTTATTATATTAAATTATCATTTTAATGGGTTACAATGTTTTTCCTTAATTTTCCAACAAATCTATGAGCATTTTAAGAGATTAAAACATAACTAAAAATTATAAAGGGTTCCAGAACACTCTCAAAGCTTTCCAACTTAGAAAAGGACCAATTAAAGGTAAAATAAGAGATTAAAACCACAAATTATAATTCAAACCCAATATCAACATCATCAACATAGCATATTTTGGTTGGTAACATCAAATAGTGAAACTAATAATAAAAAAATCTTTAAATTTCAAACTTTTATATCAACACAATTCTATTGTGAACCTAAAGGAGACTGTATTGGTATAAAAGAATACCCAAAAAAATATAGCAAGTGAGGAACAAGAAGAAAGTTCTTGTAACTATTAAAAAAAACATTATATTATATTTAACAGTGTGATGAATGACAACAAATTATAATATTATATGGTCATGTCAACAAATTATAATATTATGAGGTGTCAATTGAATATGTTGTAATAGATAATTTTTCTCGCTCTACAACATGAAAATGAACTAATCAATTTTCAAAAGATTATTAGAATAAAGAGAAGTTACAAATTCAACAAACAATTGCAAGAAAGTGAAGAAAAAGATGTAAAAAAATGTCCTAACATTTTCATTAATCATCGTACCATTTATATATAAATATTATAAAGATAATTTACAACTCTCATGCAACAATAATAACAACTATTTTAATTCCTATAATTAGGTAATCTAAATGAATACACATATTTCTAATTTAAAATAGAAATATGATAATCAACATTTAATAGAAAACATTAACCATGAGATCTTGATTGACAATAGAGGAGAGATCATAAATCTAAGTATAATTAAACTCAACCCACAACATGCACATCAAGTTAACTTTATTGTAGACACTTCTTGTTTATAGCTACTAAAGCATCCCTAAATCCTTGGACACAACTGTATGAAGCAAAGTCAAAGTAAAGGAAGAGGTACAATTTTTGTTCATTGTAACAATCAAAATTTGCATAATGTTCTTAATCTAATTTGCATAATATTTTCTTAATCTAATTAGTAAAAAATAATTTAAGTCTGATTGAACCTTATAACATCGGCTTATAAGGTAAAATTTGCATTCACTTATATTTTAATAAGTTTGTTGAATTTATTAAGTTATCCGTTATCAGACTGTTATTGTATCATCCATAATATATATAGTCTCACGCACAAGTTTGCATATCTCACATCGATTAGAAATAAGGACATAAGTGAATACGAATTTGTTGATTTTATAAGATTAAACTAGACGACTGAAGATCTTCTTCTTAATATTACTTAACAAAGATAGTCAACTTCTTTTAGAAGTAATGTCTAACACTTTAGTTTTATAATAATAATATTACTTAACAAAATAGTCAACTTCTTTTAGAAGTAATGTCTGACACTTTAATTTTTTATTATTATAAAGTTATTAAGGTTAAAATATGTGATATAATAATAACTTATTAATTAGTTTTAAAACATGAATTAATTTACACTTATTTCCAAACATGATGGTTTTGCATCAGACAAAAAAAAGATATATAGTGGATGAATTAAAATGGAGAAATTGTTCGGAAAATGGAAAATATATAATTTATGTTACTAGTAATTATCTTAAATTTATTCATTATGTTTTATTAATTTCGTACTTAAATCAAAATTTACTTAATGTTGTTCAAAGTAGACTATACTAACTCATCTTTTTGAAAAAAATTAAGATCAAATTGAAAACGTTTAAAAAGTAACACATTTAAAACTAATATTTTGAAATATATGTTAGGAAATTTTGATGAAAGATAACAAAATATTATATATAAATGATCTCAACTTTATATTAAGTTAAGATTAAGATACATTTCTTAATAATATATTTTACAATATTTCATAAACTTTATTCTCTAATCCAAAACTTTATTATAGCTGTTCTATACTTATCAATGTATACATTCTAAATGTCATCTATAATCATCATTAGAACATAAACTTTTTCAGAATTTTTTAAAACGCCTAGTTTAATTTATTATTTTAATGTGATCTGAAAAACATTATTCTAAGAGTTTTAAATGTCATTTCATGGTTACATTGTGACAGGAATATGGGATTCAACAGAGAGTAAAAAAATAACCCTTAGTCTCTCTTTGATTGAAGAAAGGTCTCTGTTGGATGAAATTGTGGATATTGAATTTGTGCATTGTAGTGGGAAGTGTAAGTGAGTCCTTCAGGAGCTAGTCAAAGGACAGACCCTCTGGTTGATGGCTCTTCTGATAGTGTCTAAAATCAAGAAAGGTTTTAATCAAATTCTAATATCATGCAGGAAAAAAATTGAATTCTACTATGAATTATGAAGGATTACATGGAAAATATCTACTCTGCCATTTTAAAATAATGAAAACAATGTTCTCCTAACTATACCAATTAGAATTTTAATGCTAGAAAACTGAAATTAATATCCTAAAATGAAGACTCAATGACCAACATGTTGAAAATTGAAATCCATAAGCTTTTGAGTGACTGCAAAACTTTACACTGATATCATTAGAAACTTGGAACCATCTAAAGATATTGTGCATAGCTGATTAACCAAAAGCCACCCATAAGTTTTGTGTGTGCATAGTTTGGAACAAGTTATAGATTCAAAACTCCATAAAGCTATTGTATATGAAAAGTACCATCCCTTGTTGCCTTGAATAATAACATATAAATACAACAACAAAAAAGCTAAAAATCTGTCAACTATCAAGGAGTTCACAAGGTTTATTGATAGGTGCCATGGGTAACACGGGATAAAAACCTCCAAGAGAATCATCATTTTTCAGAGGTTCTGATGGTTCTAGGTACAATTTGTGGTCTAGTTTTCATCTGTACAAGCCTCTAACTTCAGAACCACCAACCTAAACTGAGTGAGAACAAGGTGGGGGAGAAGGGTGTGTTTGTAAATTTTGGAAAAGTGGGATTGATACATGAAGATGTTGCATACAACTTCATCAGCAACAAATTCCTATCAGCCACTGCCTTCAACTTGCAGAAGCCATCATTGAGGAATGCTGATGGAGGGTAGATCAAGCATTATCCTATCAAAATATTTAATGGTAACAGGCAAGAAAAAATTATAGCAACTATTCATTCAGGCCTTCTGAAATGCACGGGAAGAAACCCCATGCAGAAGCCTGACAAACCCCAAGAAACTAAGCTTCCCATCTGAGTGCCTTATCCAATCTTGAAGTACTACATGAACAGGTACTGATGGACTAAGCCCAAGTTCCTGAAACATGTCAAACATGAAGAGCTTAGTGCCATTATACATGTCATGAAGATTACATTAAATGCAACTGATCAAGAATCTTGTTTGAGGTATCTATCTGTCATTTTGATGAATGAAGAGGAGAATTAAACACATGCAGATAATAAGTTAATCAGTGTTCCAAATTGAAAGAACGAAAGAAAAAAACTAGCATCTTTGGCATTGCACCACATTAAATCATTTGACAAACATATTGGTGTTAGACACAATGGGATGAGAAATTACCGAGGCAAGTTCCTCAATCATAATTGGTCTATTTCCTTCCTTTTCAAAAAGTTCATAGGCTCGCCTTGCATGCTGCTCCCAGCTCTCCATTCCCTCTAGTTGGTGCATACTTATAGCAGCAGCACAAAATTCCTCAAAATCTAGTTTCCTATATTGGATAGAACTAACCTGCAACAAGGATAACAAATTAACTTTTCAGTGAAGCTGATTTGTTAAAACAGTGAACAAGGAGTGACTGACAATCCCTCAAACTAACCATATTCACATAATCTAAGACCCGTGAATCCTTTGAAGCATCTGTGGAGCTCCTCAAAACAGCCTGCCAAAATAACCGTTAATGCCTTAAAAAAATTTGGAAAAGGAACAACAACTTCAAACTTCAGATATGTGCTGACCGTCTTAAAGTTCTGCATAGAGATTAATCCACTCTTGTTTGGCCCTAACAGAGTAAATTGATCTCTGAGATAAGCTAGCTGAGCTACTGTTAATGTCTTTGCAAGAGCCTGACAAATTGACAATTTTAATCAATTAATATCCACGTTTCTAAGATAAATTGCTAATGGTTACTTCAAGAAACATGAAATAATTTATTACACATGCAAATGATGGAGCTGCCAAGGGCTCTAGGGTACTGCTGCCTGTGGAGGTATATTCAGGGACCAAAAAGCATCAATTATGAGCTATTTTCACAATTCCTTGGGATGCAAGTTGCCTTATATGCAGAAATTATGGGTACTATTTTGGTAATCGAGATTGCTTTCACTAAATGATGGTTTAGGCTTTGGTTGGAAGTGATTTTCAATTAGTTGGCCGAGCTTTTAAAAATTCAACTATTGTTCCTTAGAGATTGCATAATATGTGGCTTAATTGCATGAAGAAGACAAAACACATGAGAATTCATGTGCAGATAGAGTTAGGCAATTTTGGTATTGGTTCACAATGCTACATGGTGGGATAACCTTCTTTTGTTAATTTTGATATTTTTCAGAGATAGATTTCAATTTTCTTGTTATAGATTTTCTTAGTGGATTTTGGTCTAGTCCTCCCACTTTTTTTTTTTTCTCTCCTTTAGTTTATAGATTCGGGTGCTACAGATGATTATTGCTAATATAGTGTCAATATAATTGGGATGGCAATTAACATTGTGATGCTTCAGCACTACTATTTTATTGGAAAAAATCAACTTGTTTAGATAGCTTTAGTGAATGTTCCTAGAGCAATAAGAGACATTAAGTCTCAATATTGATAAATGACAAGGGAAAACATAGTAGTTTCCAGTGACAGTAACATCAAATCATTTAGTTGAAACACGATTATGAAGGTTGACTTTTCAAGTAGTTGCCATAAACTAAAACGTGATAATGCATGATTATATAATAAAAAACTTGTACAACTAAAAAATCCAAAACCATAGCCAAATAATACTAATACCATACCCGTAACGCAGATTTACGTAAAGAAGATGAGCAAATGTAAGCTTTAACTAGCTTGTGGATTATCATATCCAAAGGTATCCTCATATCATCATGGTGATTCACCAGCCATGGATGACCTGTGCATAAAACCAGGCTATAAGCAAGAGAATTAATGAGATAAAAAAAGTAAGAATACTAATACCATATATGCACCACCATGGGAAATAGAAAGACATACTTAGTGCCTGAGCTGCTGTCAATCTTTTACGATAATCCTTATTCAACAACCTCTTTACAAAATCTTTTGCATCAGCAGACAAAGAAGGCCAAGGAGCCTCATCAAAACTTGGATCTGCCTTAAGTACAGCCCGAAATATACCAGATTCAGTCCGAGCCCAAAAGGGACGGCTCCCACATAAAAGAATATAAGCAATTACACCAATGCTCCACATATCTGCTTCTGTCCCATAAGATCTATGCAAAACTTCTGGAGCTACATAATAAGCACTTCCAACAATATCATTCAACCTTTCATCTGAAAAAAAACTTCGAATTGTTACCCTTAGATGTTATATTCTCTATCAATAAAACAAGAGAAATATAGAAAGCAGAGAATATGCCCCACCTGGCTTCACATAGTCAGACAATCCAAAATCAATGGCCTTCAACGTGGAATTTTCATCCTTAGAAGTGAAAAGAAAATTCTGAAGCATAAAACCAATATTCACAATTAGAAAAATAGCAGAACAATCTAAATTGAAGGAATGTGCATTTGTTATTTGTTTCATAATTAACATTAATACAAACAGTTGTCATTCAGAATTATTATTACCTATAAAGAATGAAGATGAAATAACTCCAGTAAATGTCATTCATTCATACTCACTCCATAACTATTATTTCCAGAACTGGAAGTGGCAGAAAAGGACTTACTTCTTCTAAAGTGGAAAGTTAGGTTTGAAAACATGATACATATTGTTGAGACATACGCTAAAAGGATACCCAAACTGAGACGAAACTCACATTCGGTGCATACTAAAAGGGTAACAACCAGGTTCCAAATGAGTTAAGAGCCCAATCTAACAATAAATTTGTTAGGTTCAGGTCGCACTAACTATGAAGTTTTTACCAAAATTATTGAACATTCTGAAAAGATCACTTACTGGGATAAGGCTTTTGTTGTTGTTGACAGTTACTGAAAATTCTAAATGAGGCTAGCAAAAACATTCTTAATTTAGTTGCAAGAAACATATTACGATATAAATGCTACAGAGTAACCTATAAGAAAATGTATTGAATAATTATTCGGTATAGAAACTTGCAGGAGAATTGTGTTGATTTCTGACAAGTATTTAAGGACAGCAAATTTTTTCCAGGATGTAGACAAAAATATGAATCTATAATGTAATGAATCCCAAAAACCAAGAATACCTAGATGCCAAAGTTTCACTAAAATTAATAAACTCTATTACTTGCTCACCTCTGGCTTGAGATCACGGTGAACAACACCCTGAAGATGACAAAAAGCTACCACACTTAATATTTGGATCATAACTACTCTGGCATCGTTTTCTGGGTACTTTCCACCCCTACACAAGACAATTGAACTTGTAAATGGTTAGAAGGTTAATACATGCTATGTCTCTTTCTTCTTCTTTTTTCCACTTTTGTGGCACAGAAAAAGGCAAATTGACAAACATCATTACCTGGAAAGAATCCTATCTAGCAATTCCCCTCCTTTGCATAACCTGAGTAGCATAAGACACAGAACAATGTAAGCTCTTAATGTGTTAACCCAAATTAACAACTTCAAGTTTCCTGCTAATAAATTCAATATTTAAAGGAAAGAAAAAACAGATTCAAGTTTGTAAAGGGGATTCACAACATAGTATAGTATCAACTTACTCCATAACTATATAAACGTTTTCATCATCTTCATAGGCTTCATAGAACTGCACCAGATTCTTGTGTCCTGTTAGAGCTCGCAATATCTTCACTTCTCTCCTTACATCCTCTATAGCAATTGCTGTGGTCATCTGCCAATCACACCCAGTTGCATAATAAACAAAAGAACACAATGATGCATTAAACTAACACAACCAAGCACACTCATGAACAAGGTAGCAGTTTCCTCACAATCTTTAACATTTACAAACAATGGTATTTAGGTTTGGACAAGTTTCTCTATACTAAACAGATCCTTAACAGATACATTAGAAGTCACAAAAACTCAAATAGTGTTTGGATGGAGAATTTTAGAGGATAATTCCTTTTTTTTATTGAGAAATGATAATTATTTCACGTTATAATGAAGAATGTGTAGCATAGACACGGACACGACACGGATACGGACATGGAGGACATGGAGATACGTAAAATCTCTAAAATGTAGGACACGGGGACATATATCTATATATTATATAACTATGAATTATATAAATTGACAATAAAGATTTATGTGCACAAGTATGTTCTAAATTATTTTTTGGAGCAAAAAGATGTTTTTCATGACTGGTTCCCAAGGATTTGTTTCTTATTTTTATAATCATAATAACAATTTATACAATAAAGTTTGAATTTTTAGAAAATTAATGTATTTTTTCTTTTTAAAATTGTGTTAGAACCGTACTAGAATTGTCAAAAATCTAACAAATACTTTTTGAATTTGACACTTCACGGATACGTGTCCTACAGGTGTCATACAAGTGTCGGTGTCCTATACAAGTGTCGGTGTCGGTATCGGACACCGACACGTCATTTAAGAGGAGTGTCCGAGCTTCATAAATAAACTTTTACACAAATATTACTTGAAATTAATTTATATAAAATTGTGTAATCAGCTAGTTTTATCAACAACTTTCAGTATAACTTTTGAACTTTCCACTAGTTTTTCATCATTCAATTTTTCTACTTAACTTTAAGCTAATATTACCAATTACAGCCAAAATTTTCTCTATTGATGCTATAAGCTGGTGTTTAGGAAAAATATTAAATACATAACACAATAGAAACTAGGAATAAATTTATTATCAACTAAATTAACCAATTTCTATGACATATCAAAATTAAATAATTAACATAAATGAAACGAGGGAATAATGTATGCTTTACTCCCAAGTTTGAACAATTGTTTTTAATCATGCCAAAAAGACTAAACATAACTGTTTCTATTAAATCGCATAAATTATACGAAAAATGTTTTTTCTGCAAATACTAATAATATGTAGATTTTTTTCCTAAAAAAAATCACAAATGAACAAAAGGTTATTTGTGGAATTTTCTTTTTGAAATTTATTTTGAAAAAAGAATGCAATATATGTGATTCTTTTAACAAAGAGATGCAATTCCACTTATTAATTAAAAAAATAGGTAAAATTTTGAATTTCGTTAATTTTTAAAATTTTAACCATTTGGATAATTAAGTATGAAATTGCACTAGAACTTTAAACATTCGAATATATGTGTAAGTGATGTACATGTATACAAGAAGATATTTATAATCTTTAAATTTTTATAATTGTAAAATATAATAAATTTAAGTTTTTAAAATATTAATATATATTTTTTTTTTTAAAGTTGTCCTAAAATCGTAATAAAATTCTTAAAAATCTAACAAATATTTTTTAAATTGAACATCTCATCTATACATGTCTTACAAATTCTATAAATGTCATTCGGGTATCACTTCTGATATGTGTACGAATATCAGTTTTCGATATGTGTGTTCAATACGGATATATGTGTACGAATATGAAAATTGATATGTGTGTTCAACACGGATACACCATATACTATTTAAGAGGCGTGTGTTCAACACGAATACATGTGTGTACGAATATCAGTTTTTGATATGTGTTCAACACAGATACACCATTTAAAAGACTTTACACACGTCTAAGTCTAATAGATAGGTATATAAAAAGGAAGTGATAATAATAGTAAGAGATGAGACCTTGGATTTTGGAATGACTTTGACGGCAACGTCGATGGCTTTGGAGGGCCCCTTCTTGGGCTTGGCAGAGCAGGTGTACCCGAAATGCCCGCGGCCCACTTCTTCGCTGATCTCGTAATGGGCCGAGAAATTTTTGGCGAAGCCGAACCTCTTATCCAACCCAATCTCACACTCGCTGCCTTCAGGTATGGAGGCTTCGTTCGGCTTCACGGACCCCTGCCGCCGAGCCAGGAGCGCGCGAATGTGCTTCGCCGGCGACGGAGGAGGGAAGGGCCGCTTGAAGATCCTTAACGGTGTCGAACTCACGCTGCTAGGGTTTGAGTTCGCCGGCGACTTTTTGAACCACCCGGGCAAAGGGCTCGGGCTGTAGAATGGGAATTTCGAGGGTTTCGGGTTCGTTGATGATGGAACTTCGTTCGGGAATTCTGGGTTTTCTCTCTCACTCTGTTGGGTCTCGATGGGTTTTCCATGGCAGATTCCCATCAAATCACTTCAAGAAACAGTGATAACAAGGAGGAGAAGAAAATACTTCACCAAAAGAGCAATTTGAGATCAGGGAAGTGCCCAATTACCCAATTCAGAGCATTTTGAAGCTCAACTATTGAATAACAAAAAGAGAGAAGAAGAAAAAAGTGAGTTATGTACTGCAAGAGAGAGAAGGGGCTGTTTGAAGCAAAGATTTTAGCAAAGTTCAAAACTTGAGATCAGGGAAGTGTCAAATTCAGAGGCTTTTGAAGCTCAAATATAGATAATTGAGAAAATCAAAAGTATAAAAGAAAGTGAGCTATGTACTAGAGAGAGAGGGAGAGAGAAAGAACTGATTTTTTTTTGTGGGGTTGATCAATGAATCCAGAAAATATGAGGGAGTGAAATTTCTGGAATGAAAAGAAGGAAAAGATTGAGAAAAACAGATGGGGGTTTTGAGGGATGAGAAGTGGAAATCTGAGAGAAATCCTACAGAGGAGAAGCTTATGAGGGTGTAAGAATGAAGAGAATTTAAGAAAAGCAAGGAAAGGAAGAGAAGAGCAGAGAGAAAAAGTGAGGGAAAGGAAGATGCTTGCTTAGCAGAAGGCTGAAGGAAAAGAGAAGCAAGGGTCCTTTTTCTGCTTTTTGTAAGGCTTTTTTTGAGGTTATTTTATTTGTGTATATGTTAGTGGTTCCTTGGCAAACAGTGGTGTGTAGAAATACACTTTATCAGAGAGGCTGTATTGTTTCTTGTCTCACAATAATGGTGAGTGGGGTTGGGTTTGGATCCTTCCAGCCTGTCCTTATTCATCCCACAAAAACCTTACATCCATTTCTATGCATTTCATATGGGAACTGCTTAACAGCAACAACAACAGCTCAAGAAACTCAAACTTTCAACAAAATTGTTGTCTTTTATAACATAATCAAGTGTTTCTTTGGAACAAAATCCTAATGAAGTTACTGCATTAGTGTGAATATGATAATGATAAGGAAAATGGGAAAGAGGAAATTGAAGGTTTCACTGTGTGTGTGTGCATAGATAAACTTTGAAGTTTGACCTTGTTTTATAATTGGCTTTGAAAGGCTGTCTTTGTCTGCTTTATCTATTGTTTTAATTTGTGCATGGTGGGTCTGTGTTGTTTTGACAAATAAGTGGCTAGAGATGAGGAAAATAAACATTTCAATTCTGAGGGAAAACTGAAGCTGAAAGCACTTTTATTTGGTCTTTTCACTCTCCTTGCAATTCTTTTTCCTTGTTATCCGAAGTTTTCTAATTTCTTATGCAAATTGTTCAGTGAATTGTGTGTGTTTTTGTTTAATGATGATCGAATCTACAATTTATTACTTTTATTCATGATCGTCTACTGGTTCAATGTTCATTAAGTATGTGAATTTAATTGAAAAAAAAAATTATTATGTAACATACGTAATGAAGGGATCTTAGTCAAGATCATTGACGAGATTCTCTTTCATTGATGTGGTATGATACAACAAAAGTTTTTTAACACAAAATTATTAACATAATTAGTATATGAAATTTTCCATAAAATTTTAAAGTTAATCCAATAACTGTTTTAATATCGATAATTTTAAAGACTCGTTACAACCTTATAAATAGGTATATTTGAGTTTTAATTTACAAATCAGAAGAATATCTTTTACATAAATACCACCTGAAAATTGAAAATCCTGCCACATATTCAATCAGATTAATAACTTAAGGAGTTCAACCGAAACCTTTCTAATTTTTTAAATTAATATTATTAACATCTAGTTGATGATTACAATTTCAAAATTAATATGTTAACACTATAAAGTTATAAATAATAATTTTTCAGCTATCTATCATACCATGGTAGCAATAATTTTCACTCTTTTGTTATCACTTTTTCCAACCTTCTTCTTGGTCTTGGTATGATATTTTTATTATATATAAGAGTCTTCTTCCTTAATATATTTTTTTTTATCAGCAACGAATTAATGAAATAAAAGGGACACTTCAGGGATTTCCCAACCCTTATACAAAGAAAGTCATCTAAGATACAAAGCATAAAACAAAACAACAGAAAAAGCAATACAAAGTTTAGCTAACCAACCATGAGAACATCCCTTAATATATACACCCATTACATACATTCTAATATACTCAAACATGATTAATATGTGTTAGTCCCTAAACCCTAACACACAGTATTGTATTATTTTATGGATTTGAGCAACTTATTCACCAAAACATCACAAATTTTATAATAACTAAATGCATGTTTATACCAACTTTCATGGACTCTAAGCAACCACTCAAACATAGAGTTGTTTGATTCTTTGATGATTTGATAATAAGCATGGCAAGACAATAAGCCACAACTATTCCTATTTAACATTCTTATAACAATAATAAATAATAATAATATATGAAATTAAGTTATTTAACTAAAATATAAATAAAATTATTCAATATAAAAATAATAAAATAGTTGTGGGAGGAAATTTGTTAGAGTGTCAAAAGATCATATCCATTGAAAAAATAGATGAATGAGGAGCTAGCCTATGAGAGATGGGAAATTTATTAATAATGCATCATGACATCATATATTGGCATTTTTTTAAAAAATATAATTATTAAGCTAATTAAGGAAGTTACAAAAGTTTTTTTTTTAATCTCATTGGTCAACGCATAATTGCAAAGTGGGAAAAGTCTTATGAGTGGGTAGGAGTGGCAAATAGTAGTGTAGGGTGTCAACTCATCACGTGTATTTCTAAAAATACTTTTACATTTTTTGTAGTTCTACATCATACAATCAAGTAATAATGAAAAAGACATACCATTCAAATTCATTTCATTGTAATGTAACTTTTAAACCAAGTTGGATGTAACTTACACTTAAAAAAATTATTAAATAACAATTAATTTTACAGATAAGAATTAATCCATTATTATATTAATTAAGTCAAATGTTATTTTAAAAATTAAAAAATTATTAATATATAAAATAATTTTTAAATTGATATTTGATATTAGTTATTAAAATTTTAATTACTAATTATTTTATATTTTAAAATTTATAATAGTGACTAGTTAAAATCTTATAGTTAATGTTACATACTAATTTATAAAATTAATTTACAAATTTTTATTAATAATAAAAACAACTTTAAATATTAACTTTTAATGAATATAATAATTAATTACTATTTTTTGAAAAATTAATTACTATTTAATAAACAAAAAATAGTTTATGAAAAGGATGATTGTTGTTGTATTATATGTGAGAATTATGTTGATGTGATGTTAATTGGATAACATCACATGTAAAGTGTGTTTGTAAATTAATGTGCTAACTTAAGAGTATAGGAGAAATTATATCTAAAATAATATGAAACCTAGTAAGATAAACTATAGATAACTTTATTTATATGGTGAAAAGATATGATAGCATTAAGTGTAATATAAAAGTCAATATTGGAAATATGTTAAGAGTAAAGTCAATACTTTATTTTTTAGGCAATTCTACGTTTTTAAAAGTGAGAAATTTTGTAGTTTTTATTATTAAAATGAGATTTATTTTAAAGTTGTGAAAGTAACAAAATTCTGTTATTACTGTCAGGACTTCTCCAACTTTAAAAAACGATTTTATTTTATTAAAAAATAACTTTAACGGTTATAAAAATAAATTTAAATAAAAATCAAATATTTATTGTTAAAATTTAAGTAATATTATTGAATTTAAATTTGGTATATAAATAACTATAAATAATAATATACTTATATATATTAAAAAATAATGTTACTTTAATTTCTTTAAATATAATTATTATTTTATAAAGTGGTTCACAAGTATCCTCTGGAATATTATTATACAACTCAACTAATAAAAAATATTTAGAAAAAAATTATTTTGATATGCTAAAATAACTGAACTTTTGAAAATATATATAATTTAAATGTTGATTCATAATATTTAAATAAATTTATTATATATATATTATTTTAATTCCTCGTTACGTTAGTATCATTAAAACAATTAATTTTATCTTAAAAAGTATAAATTAACTTATATATTCATATATTTTTTTAATATTTTTTAAAAGTCAATCTTATATATTTTAATAACTGTTGAATTATTTTGTAGGAACTTCAAATATTTAAAAATATAAATAATTAAATTTCTTAACAGTTTTTTCAACCGAGTCTTTAAAAAATTGTTTATTTTTATTGAATATTTCCATTTAACTGTCATTAGGGAAAATTAACCACAAACATCTAACCATATATAATTAAATAAATATAAATTCAGGAATTCAATGAAAAACCTTATTAAATAATTCAGATATTTAAAAAATTGATTTGACCTCTGAGAAAATCAAAGTGGTGACTTATTAAATTAACATATTTCCAAAATTAAGAAATTCCTATTTATATATTAATTTGAATTTGAATATTCATAATATTGCAACTATATATTAAACTATATTTTATTTACTCCCAGAGTGTAGCGTTTGGTTGCACAGAGAATACGTTGGCACGTGGTAGGGCCCACATGAAAAGGATAACACACTTCTATAAGATTTAGCAAACAACCACATACATCACATAATCCTAAAAAAAAATAAATTAATTTCTCATAACAAATTTTATTTTCTAACTATTTCTAAAAAACAAAACAAAATCTAATATTATTAGATACCGATTTATAAAGTCTTTAAAATAATAAAAATTAATTTAAAAATCAAAAGTTTTTTTTATTTTTAAAATGATTTCTAATTTATTTATTATAATAATTAATTATTTTTTTCTCTAAAATTGATTTCTATTTGATGGTTTTTTTTAGTGTATTATTTAAAGTAATTTTTATTATTAAAAAAAAATTATGAACTAATAGCTATCAAAATTTCAGTTAAAGTTGGTAGTTAATTAAATATTAATTTAAAAAATATTTTATAATTTTTTATTGATAATAAAAACTATTTTATATATTAATAATTTTTTAATTTATAAAATAATATATAGTTTAGTTAACTATTTTTTATTTACTATTTTTCTAGTAATGAAGAAATGAGTAAAAAAAAATATGATAATTTATAATAATTAAAAATTTAACTTTTTTTTCTTGTAGGAAAATTCGCCATGGATCATATAAATTTTAACATAGTTATTTGAAATGACTGAAAATAATCTTAAATAAAAATTAAATAAGAAGTGAGTGTGAATAAAAATTACTTATAGAACTATTTTTTCAGAATATTTTGGATTTAAATTTCTAGAACACATTTTTAAATTTCAAATTTTTTTATTAGAATGCATTTTTAATTTTGTATTCCGGAATGTTTTATCCAAAATTTATTTTTTTAGTTTTGAATTATCTTTATTATTTAAGATTTTTAAATTTGGAATAAAAGTAATTTTGAAATTTTTTAAAAATAATAGAATGCAGGTTAAAAGTGATATGGGACAGGAAGAAATTGCCCATAGTTTATTGGGCAAACCCATGCGTGCATACAAGGTTCTTTGTTGGGGTAGTATTTGACAATTTTTGCTTCCTGCACCCCTTAATTGCTACATGTACCTTGTAACTTTTAAAATAACGACTCTACCTATATTATAGTACTATCCGAAGCATGCTATTCTTGATCTAATATAAGCAATTTCCACCCATGATTCTTATTAAACTAAGCATAAGAAAGATTAAAGATTTTAAATTTTCAGAACGCAAAGAATCATAATAGTTCACACATAAATTCTCTTCTTGTTTTGAAGTGAGAAGATCTCGTTTACATTTTAAGAAAATTATTAAAGAAAAATTATTTTAAAAAATAAAGAATAATTAGTTAGACTAAATTAAATATTATTTAAAAAATTAATAAAATTTTGATATATAGTTTTTAATTTAAACTGGTAGTTGTAGCTTTTAATGTTACAACCTAAGTAGTACAGACAATGACACGGACACTCATACGACATAGACACGGACACAAATATATGTTTAATTTCTAAAGTGTAGGACACTGGGACACAAATCTATATTCTATATATTATATTATTATATAATTATGAATTATATAAATTGACAATAAATATTTATGTGCACAAGTATGTTTTAGATTCTTTTTGAAGTTTAAAAATGTTTTTCATGGCTGATTCAAAAGGATTTGTTCCTTATTCTTATAATCATAATAAAAATTTATACAATAAGTTTGAGTTTCTAGAAAATTAATATATTTTTCCTTTTTAAAATTGTGTTAGAACAATGTTACAATTGTCATAAATTCAACAAATATTTTTGAATTTGACATTTCACCGATACACGATACATATCCTACGAGGGTCGATGTTCGATACGTATATTCAACATAGACACACGCTATTTAAGATAAGTGTTTTGACTCTCAAAAGTTACAACATATTTATTAGAACATCGATAATTTGACAACCCTTATTCCAAATTACACTTCTTCGAGTGACAAAAATACTCTTTTACATTTCATATCCTCTATCATATTATCATGTGAATGTTGTAATTTGGAACAATGAAAAAAATGGTTGTGAAATAATATTTTCCTATTTATTAACAAATATTAGTCTTGAACTTCTCTCTCCCATTACTCTGACAACAAAATCTTAAAGTAAAAAAAAGCATGGTGTCTGGTACTATGATGTCTGCTATTACTGAGTTGTTATTGGTAATTTAGACAAAGTAAGAGAAATGGAGTGATGGGCAAGAGGTGGTTCCTTTGTTGTTTTGTTGTGATGAGCATATAATAATGTGCAGAAAGATTGTTTGATTCATTCAGAAGTTTTGAACTTTGCAGAGAAGCCTTATTGGTCTCTCACACCTTTTACCCCTTTTCCTTCTGTTAGGAACACATTCTTCTGCTTCTGAGGGCACAAACCCTTTCTTATTTCACTGTCACACATGCCACCACAAACCCCCACTTCCCAACATTTATCTTCATCATCGTTGAAAGAGAAACGAATATGCCATTTTCAATAGCTTGGAAACTCACAGAAGCTTCACTTTACAGAAATTCACAGACTCCAATTCCTTCACTGTCCAAACCTCACTACTTCCACATCACCTAAGTACACTGCACATCTTTCTTAATTACCCTTCTCTTCTCTTTTCTTCTCTTCTCTACTCACATGCAATACACTACTTTCACATGCAAAAGATTCTCAAACACCAATTTCATCAAACCCTAGCTAACATCTTCACCAACACCCTTTTACATCAACCTAATATTTTCCTCATGGGTAGAGAGATCCATGCTAGAAATCAAAATTAAATTAGATACTACAAAAACCTAAAAATTTACAAATATTACTATAATATTATTTATAATTTTTCATTTTATCATGTTTGAGATCTCACAAAATTAATCGATTTATAATATATAAGAGGTGAGAATCTCTTATAAATATCTAATTTGATGCACAAAACATTCATTACTCTATGTAAGAGATGGGTGTTTATACATGGTAATTGAATTTCTTTTACTATTAACTTAGAATTAAAAAAAATTATGTTCACCATTATAAAATTTTAAAATAGTTAAAACTTCATTTAAAAATTATATTTTTTTATCAGCAAATAAATAAATAAAATAAAATGAAAATATAAAAAAAAATCCACCTGTGAAAATATTTTGATATCAATAAAAAAAACTTCTTAATAACTCAATATATCAATATTTTCATCATATTTCTTTTATTTTAAACTTAAAGTATCAATATATATTATTATATTATTAAAATGGATTGTTATATATTATCAATACATATTAATTTTTGAACATCCAACCCACTAGATTTAGGTTTTGGAGAAAACATAGATATAGCCATGAAAGTTCTACAAATAAAAGACTATAGCTTACGAAGGTAAGATACCAATTCTAAAATAAGATTCACACTGAAAACACTCAAATACTTATATACTTACATGTTTCAACCAACTTCTTCACAAATAATATAGTTTTTTTTTCATAAACTAAAATCAACTTATCTAAATAATAATTTAAATAATGTATTTCGTTCATAAATACATTGTAATTGAAGGAGTTCATTTGTTTTTATTTCATTACCTTAAAGGTGTTTATAGAGCAATGAAGCAAACCCTAATTCTGGTCACAACTGCAAAACAGTTTGAGGCAGTTAAACGATGAAGTTTGGTCCTACGACACGGCGTCGTTTGGATGCGCCGTTGTGTTGTAGCAGAGTGTGCAACGAGTTTTGCAGGAAGTGGATTGATTCAACGCTGCGATCTTTGTCGGTGGCCACCACCAGAACGTTGCGGGTTCTTCCTCCGAGCGTTGCGATTTCGGCTCTGAGCGTTGTGAGGTGAAGAGACTTGAGAATTTGGACGAGGTCAGGGATGAGGTCGGAGCGGTCCTCACAGCACAACGAGGCCTTGAATATGAGTCGTCCGTCACCGCCACTCCCGTCACCGCCGGTGGACAGAACGGAGATCTCGTCGTTCTCCGAAGGAAACGTTTCGGATTGGGTTATTTCAGACATCTGCTGCTTCAACTCCTTCAACCTTTCCACCACCTTAGCCAAGAGCGAAGCCTTGTCGGTCTGAACAAAGTCATTCAAAAGCTATTTAACTTTCTTCATGGTTCTCAACATATCAGTACTTGATAAAAAAAAACATCATGAAAGAATTCTGGGGTGAAAGAAAAACAAGAAAAAGATACACAACTATAGTGTGTTTAAGGTATAAAATTGTGAGAGAATTGAATTAGAAGAAATTAGAAGAAAAAGATTCAACATCAAGCTGGTTTTTTTTTTCATTTTACTTTTTAAAATACTTATTTTGTGAAGAAAAAATTTAAACTTGAGTGATAAAATTGTATATAATCATGTGGGGTTATGTTAGAAACATCTTTGCAATGGAAAACAAAAGAATATTCAAAAGGGTCTTATGTATGATTAAGTTTGTATGAGCTTTTGTTATGTAATTTCCTAGAAATATCTATTTATTTTGTTTTTTCTGATTAAGCTGGAACTAACATATGAAATGGGTTAACTACTATAGTATAGTCAAAAGATGCAGTTAGTCAAAAAGGTATGCAACCTTTCTGAAAAAAGAAGAAGAAAAGCCAAACATTTTACAGTACCCTTTCACACTCTTTGTTGTCATTGCAGTTGTTTTGTGAATTCCCTCAAAAACTAACAATGATGAAGCAAAAATCAGCATGAATGAAGATTGGATTGAACTGTGACATGAAAAGTTGAATAGTTATACCTTGGAGTTACAAGGAAGAAGAGTGCGAAGCTTGTTGAGGTGGGCATTGATTCTTTCCCTTCTTCTCTTCTCAGCCTCTTTGTGGTTCCTCAGAGCAGCAAGGGCTTTATCTTGATGGGGTGGTGCATTAAATGGTTGAAGAGGGTAATAAGAAAAGGAAGAAGAGAAGCTTTGTTGCATGATTGATGATGCAGGTTCAGGAAAGAAAGAATCATTGGTGTTTGAGAGGAAGTGAAAGAGCTCATCAGAGTTCTCCATCTCTATCTGGGGTCAGTTTCTGAGAGAAGGAAACAAGAAAGTGTAGTGTGTAAATCTTCTAGTTTCAGTTTTGTGATTTCATACTTATGGTTCTGCTTTTTGACTTAAGCCAAAGGGTTCCCAAGTGTGGAATGATAAAGACTTAAATTCTTAAGAAAATAATTAAATACAAATAAATTTTAGAAATAAAAAAAATTATTAGTTATTATATTTATTAAATTAAATATTAATAAATTATTTGTATCTAAATTAATTTTTAATATTAATAAATAGTATCTAATTACGTTTTAATTTTTTACTTATCAACTTTATAATATAAATAATTGGAAATTAGAAGTTGATAGTTTTTCTTTATAAAGCTTTCAATAAAATTGAGATCTTAGTTATAAACTCATACCTAAGTAATAACAATTATTTATCACCAAATGAAAAAAAAAGTATTATTAATATATATATATAAATAAATATAAAATGACTAAATCAAAATTTATATATTAACAAAAACGATACGTAAGTAACTTATATCTATTAATAAATAACTCTAAAAAATATTAGATAAAAGTTTATTATACTAATAAAAATACTAATAAAGTTAAGTTAACAAGCTTATCAGTAGATCCATTTCTTTCAATAATATTAAGCTCATGTAGAAACTAATATTTTTTTAAAAATTTTTAAAATATATTTAATTTAGTCAATATAGCAATTAATTATTTTTTATTTTTAAAAATTAATTTTTATTTAATAATTTTTTAATAGTATTAAATAATAAATACTTAACCGGTATGTTTTTTGTTTTTAAAATAAACTTATTTTGAAAACAATTTACTAAAAAAACTCATTTCCATTTACTGAAAGGAATTTCAGTTTTTGGAAAGTATTTGATAATATCTAGCTAACCTTACACAACATACTTTTCACATATATGGAAATTGAAAATGTTATAATCTTTAGTTAGAAAATATTGAATGGGTGATGTTTTTCTTAATATCAATTTTTTTTTATACTTTCTCATTTGTTTCAATAAAAAGAAAAAGTTAATAATGTGAATTAATAAGTCGATGTAAATTTTAATATTGGGTCGGAAATAAATTGTTATTGAAGACAAGTTTAAAGGTAAAGAGAATATAGTGTTAAATTGTTAGGAGTAAAAACATATATAACACGTGAAATTGAATTTACGTGACACTAATTTTCTACGTTAACGTTTCTCCGGCCATGTTAGTCATAGAAAACGGCACCACTGTAGAATCACGTTTGGAAAAGGTCCTTTTGAAAACAACAATGTCCACACCAGTTGCAAAAGTTCAAAGACATTTGCAAAATTATTTTTGTTTTTTTTTAGAGATTCATGAGAAATTAAGGCTACACAGTACACAGAGAAGAGGATCTGAATTAGAAATTGAGGAGGAATGAAAGGTTCAAAATACGTGTTATATTTTTTATATAAGAATTCAAAAACATATTAAAGTGTGTGACTTTATTTACTGATAAAAAAATTATAACTGATTATTTAATAAATACATATTTTTTCTATTGAATGTAATGAATTATATGTTCTTTATATATATATATATATATATATATATATATATATATATTATA
>Ga0123342_1001023_pt1 | contig 46449 bp, 14 predicted proteins | sample Turbeawhitnodule_FD_89960 | JGI IMG/M metagenome (GOLD analysis project Ga0123342, IMG submission 89960) | Root nodule microbial communities of legume samples collected from Mexico - Turtle bean Mexico white nodule | ecosystem: Host-associated > Plants > Roots > Nodule | place: Mexico: Nepantla...
AAGAAAATAATGTCTAAAAATGTAGAATTAAAACTATAAATTTATAAAACTAAATCATAGACAATTACTTAAATATTGATAAATCAATAAATTTATTTTAATTATTGAAATAAATTTTGCATTCAATATATATTTATTGAGGATCCCAAATTATTTTATATATCCTTAGATAAGTGATAACGGACAGTAGATAAGTTATAACGAACAGTTGATAAGTTATAACGGACAATTGATAAGTTATTACGGATAATATATAAGTTATAACGGATAGTTGATAAAAGTTATAACAGACAGTGTTGATAAGTTATAACATACAGTTGATAGTTATAACGGACAATTAATAAGTTATAACGGATAGTTAATAAAAGTTATAACGGACAGTTCATAGTTATAACAGACAGTGTTGATAAGTTATAACGGATAATATTGATAAGTTATTACGGACAATATTGATAAGTTATTACGGAAACTGTTGATAAGTTATAACGAACAGTGTTGATGAATTATAATAGACTATTTTGATAAGTTATAACAGACAGTTGATACTTATAATTGACAATTCATAAGTTATAACAGACAGTTGATAAAAGTTATAACGGACAGTGTTGATAAGTTATAATGGACAGTTGATAGTTATAACAGACAGTGTTGATAACTTATAACGGACAATATTGATAAGTTATTACGGAAACTTTTGATAAGTTATAACAGACAATGTTGATAAGTTATAACGGACAATGTTGATAAGTTATAATGCACAATTTTGATAAGTTATAACGGACAATGTTGATAATTTATAACAGAGAGGGTTGAAAAGTTATAAAAGACTATGTTGATAAGTTATAACGAACAATGTTGATAATTTATAATAGAGAGGGTTGAAAAGTTATAAAAGACAATGTTGATAAGTTATAACGGACAATTGATAAGTTTTAACATACAATTGACAAGTTATAACGGACCGTGTATAAGTTAGAACAAACCGTTGATAACTTATAATAGACAGTTGACAAGTTATAAAGGATCGTTGACAAGTTATAAGATACAATTGAAATTATCTTCTATGAATACACTTAAGTTAAAAAACTTGTGAACATATGCATTACCTCCACGAAAGATGTGAGAAATCTTAAACCCGTTTTTTTCACATATTCCACCTATTATGAAAAATAAAAATATTTGATAGAGATTCAATTTACTTTTATAATTAATATCTTCTCGTAACAATTGCATTAAACCAAAATGCATTCTTCATTTATTAATAATATTCACATAGTTACTTATAATATTCACATGAGATCTTTCTATATAATCCTAACAAGGTTAGGTCATAGGAACAATTAATACTGTTGTTGTAGAGGATTTGCTGTAACATAACTTATGATTTTAGCCTAAATGACCACCACTCTAAAATGGTGATTACTGCCACATTAGCCAACATTCAATTTAAAAAAGTTCTTATTAATCAGTTTTAACATTTTATACTAGTCTACCTTTCAAAATGTGGTATCTCATTTCTCTCCTCAGCCCTATTGATAACCTTTGGTTTTGGTAAGAGAAAATAAGTTGGAAACAAGAAAATGTGTTAGTTTCCTAACAACCTTTGTACCAAATAAAAAAAATGTAAACTTTAAACAAAGTTAATAATAATGAAAAATTAAGAAAATAATGCCTAAAAATGTAGAATTAAAACTATAAATTTATAAAACTAAATCATAGACAATTACTTAAATCAATAAATTTATTTTAATTATTCAATTAAATTTTGCATTGAATATATATTTATTGATGATCCCAAATTATTTTATATATCCTGAGATAAGTTATAACGGACAATTGATAAGTTATCACAGTTGTTAAGTTATAACGGACAATTGATAAGTTATAATGGACAATAGATACGTTATAACGAGGAGTTGATAAATTATAACGGACAATAGATAAGTTATTACGAACAATTGATAAGTTATAACAGATAGTGTTGATAAGTTATAACTGACAGTTGATAAAAGTTATAATGGAGAGTGTTGATAAGTTATAACGGACAATATTGATAAGTTATAACGGACACTGTTGATAAGTCATAACAGACACTGTTGATAAGTTATAACGGACACTGTTGATAAGTTATCATGGACAGTTTTGATAAGTTATAACGGACAATTATGATAAGTTATAACGAACAATGTTGAAGAGTTATAACGAACAATGTTGATAAGTTATAACACACAATATTTATAAGTTATAATGGACAATTTTGATAAGTTATAATGGACAATGTTGATAGTTTATAACAGGGAGGGTTGATAAGTTATAACGAATAATTAATAAGTTATAACGGATAATTGATAAATTATAACAGACAATTGACAAGTTATAACATATTGTTGATAAGTTATAACAGATTGTTGATAAGTTATAACAGACAATTCAACTTATTTTCTATGAAAACCTCCTAAGTTAAAAAACTTGTGAGCACATGCATTACCTCCACGAAAGGTGTGAGAAATCTTAAACTTGATTTTTTTCACCTATTCCACCTATTATGAAAAATAAAAATATGTGATAAAGATTCAATTTACTTTTATAATTAATATCTTTTCATAAAAATTGCACCAAAACAAAATGCATACTTCATTTACTAATAATATTCACATGAATTACTTATAATATTCACATGAGATCTTCCTAACAAGGCCAAAGGCAGAATTAATGCGGTTGTTGCAGAGGATTTGCTGTAGCATAACTTTAAGCAAGAAAGCAGATGATGATTTTAGTCTAAATGACCACAACTCTAAATAATAATCCTGCCACATTAGCCAACATTCAGTTTAAAAAAGTTCTTATTCAACAGGAAAACTTATTTAACATTTTATATTGGTCTACCTTTCAAAAGTTGGTATCCCTTCCTCTCACCAGCCTTATTTATAACCTTTGGTTTTGGTAGGAGGAAATCAGTTAGAAACTAGAGGATGTGTTAGTTTGCTAACAACATTCGGTACAAAATAAAAAAAAATTAAACTTTAAATAAAGTTAATAATAATGAAAAATTAAGAAAATAATGCCTATAAATGTAAAATTAAAACTATAAATTTATAAAATTAAAGCATAGACAATTATTTAAATATTGATAAATCAATAAATTTATTTTAATTATTCAATTAAATTTTGCATTGAATATATAATTATTGAGGATCCCAAATTATTTTATATATCATGATGAGATATGTTAGGTGAGAGAAAAAAAAATTGTCATTACAAAAACTAAAAAGAAGGTATCACGTTGTACAAAAGCCAAATCTTTCTCGCTAATTTCTTCCTCTTCTTCAGTTCTCTATTTTGAGTGGCGAAAAAAAAGAAGAATTTTTTTTCCTAAAAATCAATTTTTTTTTATCTTGACACATATATTAGTTTTATATATCTGATATAGAGAAAGGAGAAAAAAAGATAAGAAAATGATATATTTTATTAATTAAGAATGGTTAGTTATAACTTACACTATATAAGTTATAACGGATACTAGATAAATGATAACGAACGATTGATAAGTTATAATGGACAGTAGATAAATTATAACGGACAATTGATAAGTTATTACGGACAGTTGATAAGTTATAACAGACAGGGTTGATAAGTTATAACGGACAATGTTGATAAGTTATAACGGACAATGTTGATAAGTTGTAATGGACAATTTTGATAAGTTATAACGAACAGTGTTGATAATTTATAACAGACTGGGTTTGATAAGTTATAATGAACAATTAATAAGTTATAACGGACAATTAACAAGTTATAACAAACCGTTGACAAGTTATAACAGACAATTGATAAGTTATAATGGACAATTGATAAGTTATAATGGACAGTTGATAAGTTATAACAGATAATCTTGATAAGTTATAATAGATCGGGTTGATAAGTTATAACGGAGAGTGTTGATAAGCTATAACGGATCGTGTAGATATGTTATAACAAACCGTGTTGATAAGTTATAACGAACCGTGTTGATAAGTTATAACGAACAATTATTAAGTTATAACAGATAATTGATAGGTTAAAATGGACAGTAGATAAGTTATAACACACAATTGATAAATTATAACGGACAATTGATAAGTTATTACGGACAATTGATAAGTTATAACAGACAGGGTTAATAAGTTATAACGGACAATGTTGATAAGTTGTAATGGACAATTTTGATAAGTTATATGATAATTTATAACCGACTGTGTTTGATAAGTTATAATGAACAATTAATAACTTATAACGAACAATTAATAAGTTATAACAGACCATTAACAAGTTATAGCAGACCATTGATAAGTTATAATGGACAATTGATAAGTTATAATGGACAGTTGATAAGTTATAATATACCATATTAATAAGTTATAACAGATCGGGTTGATAAGTTATAACGGAGAGTGTTGATAAACTATAACAGACCGTGTTGATAAGTTATAACGAACCGTGTTGATAAGTTATAACGGACAGTGTTTATAAGTTATAATAAATAGTTGAAAAGTTATAACGAAAAGTTAAGAAGTTATAATAGACAATTGTCAAGTTACAAGGGACAATTGATAAGTTATAATCGTTGATAAGTTATAACGAACATTTGATAAATTTGATAAGTTATAAATAAGTTGTCACATAATAACCGATGATGGAGAGGTTTAGTCTGAAATCAATTGCTACCCGAAGAGCAGCTATCATATGAGGTTCTCATATATTCACTGAAAAGGTAAAAGGAGAAAATATATTATATCCATAGAGCAGTTATAATTAGTTATAATTGAAAATCTAAAATATTATATTTAATTATATTTTTCATTTAATATATTTCTTTTTATAATCAAATAAAACATTTAATTAAAATATATGTTTTATAAGATTTTTGCACTAAAATAAAACCTCCAAAATTAAATTAAAATATTATTAAAAACACTTTTTCAATAGTAATGACCTAATAAACTTTTTAAGTAAGTACACCATTCTCACTCCATGATTGGAAAAGATATAATTTGGATAAATTATTATCACAATAATGATTAAATATAACTTTTTTTTCAAATTACAAAAGCGAACAAAGTTAATCAGGATTAAATTTAAGAGATTTAAATTGTGTTAATAAAATTTAGAAATCAAACTTATAAATAATGTTAAACAATTCCAATTTATTTGTGGTAAAAGAAATTTTTCTCCTAAAATGGAGTAAATTAGTTCTCATAATGATTTAAGTATAAAATAGTTAAGAATAAGAGATTGATATAATAGAGTTTCTTAATCACATTTTACTATTAAGATTTTAAGGAGTACATTCAACTCTTAGACATCACATCACATAAGCAATTTTAGTCAGAAAGTATAACAACATTAAAGAGCATTTCGCGTTAAACACCCTACCAATCATAATTAAACATATTTAAGTCTAATTGAAATCAACTTATCTCCAACATATCCACAATAGTGAATCTTAAGATGAAAGATAATAAATATGATTTTTTAACATATATACATATATCCTAAACTAGCTTGAAGGTTGAAGTGTACAAATCTGAGAAATTGAAGACCTAATGACTTCATATACTCAATACTAATAACATGTAAAAAAAAATTCTAATTATATAGAAACAAACATAAATTATTTATTTTTAATTGTAAAAGTAAAGTTAAAGTTAGAGTTACAATATATTTTGTGTTTTGCAATCACAATTAATAAAAATAAAAGAGAAAGTCAAATAGAAAAAATCTTATTGCAAAAAACAGTTTTTTCTCACTAGAGAATGACACCTAACAAAGGTTTGAAGATTTTTATTATAGATAAAAAGTAAATATATTTTTCTATCCTCACATTTAATGAGATTTTAAAAAATATAAATGGTATATTATTCGATTTTCTGTTCATATTCCTAAATATAAGATATTGTTTTAATTTCTTAATTATTTTTTAGTTAAAAAATAGAACCAATGATACTAACTAGAATAAAATAAAATAAAACCATAAATAATATTAATGTTAGATTTGAATTATGAGAAATCATAAATCAAATCACTAAATATTTTAAAATTAAATCATTAAAATCATAGAAATATAAAAATAAAATCAATTATAAAAGCAAAATATTTTAAAATCATTGACTGATTTGTTTTTTCAAATACAAAGATCTTTCAAATAATGATATAATATTATAATGTACTTGATTTAATAATTTACTTTACTATCTATTTAATGTAAGTAATTATTTAATATTTACACATATATATTTTATGTTAATAATTAAGGATTATATAATAATAGTAGTTATAACAACAATAATATAAACAATAATATAGATGATTTTGAGAATGAAAAGGAGAATGGAATGGGAGTATTTGTAAGTTAATATCAGGATGATAATAGGAGTAGTATATTTTACAAAAAAAAAAGTTTTCAAAAAATTAAAATTATTTTTAAAATTCTGAAATTATATTTTAAATTATTTTAAAGATAACGACAACTACACATCATTATCTTTAATTTAAACTATAACCTATAGTAAACTAATTAAAGTTGTAATTTTACGAAATTAAAAAAAATATCATTTAATAAATTAAATATTTATCTATAATTATATATATTCAAAATTATTAGTAACTTAATCAAACATTTATTCTAGTTTTAATTTATAACAATAATTTACAGAGTAGGATTAAGTGTGAGATTCACTATTCCATCCCAATTATCAAAGTTAAAATTCATTTTTGTTTAATGGTATGAATATTTTGTTTTACTTCCATAAATGGAGGAATGATGTATTTGTACTTATACTTATAAGCAATAAACATGATATTATAATTTTTTTATATCAAAATATACATTTTTTTTTCTTTTTCATATGTCAAATATCAAGAAATAAAAAATTATAATCATATAAATATTAAATAAAAATATTAACAAATATCAAATAATTAGATAAAAAAATAAAAATATCAAATATATGACTTAAAAATAAATTATAATCAAATGTATAATCGAACATATAAATTACGAAACCAAGAACTAAATAATAATAATTAATATAAACATTTTAAATTACATAATAACTTAAAGATGTTTTTGTAATTTAAATATGAGATAAGTATTTAAATAAACAAATAAATATGTACATAATTATTCTTGTTTCCATAAAATAATTGAATATTATACTTGTACCTATATTCAGCCAATACAAATATTTTCTGTTAAAATTAAATCAGGTTCGGAAAATATAAATAAAAATAATTTTATCTCCGATTATATTTTCATCCATAATTATGCATTGCATGACTACAACATCTAAATAGAAAAAAATGCAAACTTTTTAATGATTAGGGAAGATAACAATTTAAAGTTAATAATAATGAAAAATTAAGATGTAGAATTAAAACTATAAATTTATAAAATTAAATCATAGACAATTACTTAAATATTGATAAATCAATAAATTTATTTTAATTATTGAATTAAATTTTGCATTGAATATATATTTATTAAGGATTCAAATTATTTTATATATGATACGTTACTGAGAAAGAAAAAAAGAGAAAAAAAAAAAAAAAAGTTGTGATTACAAAAACTAAGAAGCAGGTATGACGTTCTACAAAAGCCAAATCTTTCTCCCTAACTTCCTCCTCTTCCTCAATTCTCTATTTTGAGTGGCGAAAAAAAAAGAAAAAAAAAAAAAAAAATCCTAAAAAGAGAATGATATCTCCAAATTATAACAACTAGGATTCATTTATATTAATTTTTTCACAAATTTTCATCTCTCTTCAAATTTATACTTGCTATCCCTTATTATCATCTCCTTTCCATTGAGTATCAGTTATTTATTTTATTTTTGCCAAAGAACAGTGAATGGCAGCAGCGGTTGTTTCCTCACCGATGACTCAGTCTGTGACTGCAACAGCGGCTCCGTCAACAGCATTGGGCGGAGGACCATTTTCGAATGCCTCGCTGTACGTGGGTGATCTCGATGGCAATGTGAATGAGGAGCAACTTTATGATCTTTTCAGTCAGGTTGCTCAGATTGTTTCAATTAGGGTTTGCAGGGATCAGAGCAAGCGATCCTCTCTCGGTTACGCTTATGTCAATTTTTCGACCGCTCAGGATGGTTAGTTTTATTCTAAACTTATTTTTTTTTTATAATCTTTTGTATGATATGTGGATTCTCTTTATATTTAGTTTTTATCATGATCGGTATTGAGGGGAAATTGATTTCTTTGCATCGAAATGTAAATCATTTAATATATACATATATATGTGTGTAAGATATAAAAAATAAATGAATTAATGTTCGATCTTTTTTCATACTAAAAGAGATGTCCTTAGTGTTCATGTTGGAGTCGATGTTTTATAGGATAGAAGATTCATCATATCATAAGAACAACTGATAGAATAGTTGTAAATGTGTAAGATTGGCTTGTTGTTTGACAGTTTGAAGGACGTACACTTACCTGCATTGAAATGTTTTTGCTGTTTTTTTTTTCTTAATCTGTATTTTTTATCCCGAGGCTGTCTAACTTTTTGACAATTTTATCACAGCATCCAATGCCATGGAACTTTTGAACTTCACTCCTGTTAATGGAAAACCGATTCGAATTATGTTTTCTCAACGTGATCCAAGCATTCGGAAAAGTGGACATGGCAATGTGTTCATCAAAAACCTGGATACCTCAATTGATAACAAAGCATTGCATGACACTTTTGCTGCTTTTGGCACTGTACTTTCTTGTAAGGTGGCTACTGATACCGTTACTGGCCAGTCAAAAGGGTATGGATTTGTTCAGTTTGACAACGAAGATGCTGCTCAGAATGCAATCAAACAGTTGAATGGCATGCTGATCAATGACAAGCAAGTTTATGTTGGACTCTTTATTCGGCGTCAGGTTCGGACAAATGGATCACCCAAATTTACTAATGTCTATGTGAAAAATTTTTCTGAAACATTCACTGATGACGACCTTACTAAGTTATTTGGATCATATGGTACAATAACTAGTGCCACTCTCATGAAAGATATGAATGGGAAGTCTAGAGGTTTTGGTTTTGTAAATTTCCAGAGTCCAGATTCAGCAGCTGCTGCAGTTGAAGTGCTAAATGGCTCTACCATTGATGACAAGGTTTTATACGTAGGGAGAGCTCAGAAGAAAGCAGAAAGAGAGGCCGAGTTGAAAGCTAAAATTGAGCAAGAAAGAATAAGTAGATATGAAAAATTACAAGGTGCTAATTTGTATTTGAAAAATCTTGATGACAACTTCAGTAATGAGAAACTGAGAGATCTTTTTTCTGAGTTTGGGACTATAACATCTTGCAAGGTATGTGACATGAAAAATATTCATATTGTGTATGTCTCGTTTTATATGTGCAGTGTCAAATACTACACAACATTTTTGTTCATCCTTATTTTTGTCTATCTCATGCATCCACTTAGCTTTCTATTTGTTGTTTTTTTTTTTTATTATTTAACTGAATGGTCATTATTAAACGAATGTTAATATTGGTTCATTTTATCATTATTATTTGAGCAAATGGAAATTCCTGTTGATTTTATCTGTACTATTTGAGCGGATGACAATACTGATTGATTTTATCATTATAATATAATTTGAGCAAATGATTGTACATTGAATTTGTTAGGTGACTGTGGATTCAAATGGACATAGCAAGGGGTCTGGTTTTGTTGCTTTTTCTACTCCGGAGGAAGCAAGTAAAGCTGTAAGTCATAATTTTGTTTGGTTAAAAAAATCTAGCATATAGATTAGGTGATGCTACCTGTTATATTTTGTTATTGGATGGGTAACCTTTTTATCATGTGTTGTCTAGTTGAATGAAATGAATGGCAAGTTGATTGGACGAAAGCCTCTTTATGTTGCTGTGGCACAACGTAAAGAAGAGAGGAAAGCTCATTTACAGGTTACACTTTCCTTTAATCTTATTGTTAATTATTCTTATATGTTTTAAATTTTAAATACTTTCTTATTGAGTAAATCACAGTGGTAGTTAACTGGCTTTTTTTAATTGTATTTGTTGAAATATTCATCTGTGCTTTATGATGTATGTGCCTTATGATGTTAGTGTCTTATTTTGGTTCTTTGAGTTTTTCTGTTTTGCTGTTTTTATTTATTTATTTTGAATCAGCATGTTGTATCCTAAAAAAATATTATTCTTTTTATAATCATCTTAGCAGTTTTCCTTGAATTTGATGGACGGTAACAAATTGATTTTGTTCAGGCTCATTTTGCTCAAATCCGAACATCGGGTGGAATGACACCTCTGCCTGCTGGCATTCCTGTGTATCATCCAGGGGCACCAAGACTTGCTCCTCAACAATTATATTTTGGTCAAGGCACCCCTGGCTTCATACCACCACAGCCTGCTGGATATTCATTCCAACAGCAAATTTTGCCTGGTATGCGGCCTGGATTTGCCCCCAATTTCATTACTCCTTACCACCTTCAAAGGCAGGGTCAGTCTGGACACAGGACAGGAGTTCGACGAAATGGAAACTTTCAACCGGTGCAACAGAACCAGGTGATTATTCTATAATTCTTTTGGAACTAAATAGTTGTAATCTTACAATTATGTTGTCATTATTGAAAACAATTCATTGTTTCAAAGCAGATGCTACATCGTAATTCCAACCAAGGGTTTCGATACATGTCTAATGGTCGAAATGGTCCAACTACTATGCACTTTGATGGTTCTGGAATTAATGCAGCACCTAATGATGGTCAGCGTTCTGGAGCAGTGTCTACTACACTTGCATCCGCTCTTGCATCTGCCACTCCAGAAAACCAACGCATGGTATGTATAAATTGTATTTTTAGTTTGAATATGTAAAGGACAAATCACACCCACTAGTTAAATCTATGAATAAATATAGGATTGAAATTCAGTTCCTCTAAAGATGAACTAAATTTGAATTGAAGTGTTATCTATAAACACATGTATGAAAATAACAGATTTCATATGCCCACTTTAACTAGTTAATTCAGTGAACATTTTGTAGGATTAAACTGTCTTTTATTAATTTATCTGTTTGCTTTAAAGGGATAAGTTTACAATGACGTTGACTTGCTATTCAATTTATAACTACAATTATTTGTAATAATACTTGTTTGATAAGTGTACTCATTGGTTTAAATTGTTGAATTTAACAGATGTTGGGGGAACATTTATATCCTCTTGTGGAGCGTCTCACATTAAACCAATACACAGCGAAGGTGACTGGAATGTTGCTGGAAATGGACCAGTCAGAAGTAATCAATCTCATTGAATCTCCTGAGGACCTGAAGACAAAGGTGTCTGAGGCAATGCAGGTATTGTATGAGGCTACACCTGATTCTGCAGTTGGTGATCAGATTGGATCATTGTCTGTGAATGAATGAAGCAACATCAGGTCTAACGAGTAGACATTTTCACCAATATCATATCATTTTTTTGTGGGATTATTAATTTTTCAGATGATATAGGGGGTGATGATATTGGAGGGTTTTAAGGTTTTGTTTTGGTAGTAGACTTTTTAGCAATTTTGTCTCGGTATTTAGCATTTTTTCGACTTTTTCATCATTATTTTTATTTAGGACTGAGTTTGCAGTAGAGTTCGGTTTATTAGCTTTGGAAACAATTTTGGCTTTTCAGACAATTGAAATGGGATTTTGTTAGACTCATCCTTCACTCTTTTAATTTATTAAGTTATTGATTTTATGTGTTTCAATTGGAAAATCCAACTAAGGTGGATTCTGTGGTGATGAATTACAAATGCAACTTAGGTTTATAGTCTGGTACTATCATTATAGCAGTAATGGTTTATACGGATTCGTCATTACTATTTATCAGTGTATTTTGTGCCTTAACCTTTTCTGCAATAGTTGTGCGTATTTACTGTAACGAGAGTTATTCGCAATAGATGTTTATATATAAAAGTTATTTTAATATAGATCATGTACGTATATAAAGTGTAGAGATGTTTATATAAGTATTTTTTTTATTATTTAAACAATTATTTTATTAGAATAATATTCTTATTTATAAGAAACTTTCAATCAAAATGGTGTAATAACATCCCAAAGGCTTTACTGAACTCTATCGGGTGCCTATTTCACAATTCGTTTCACCTTTTTCTTTAGGCACCCGATCAACTCTAACCTGCATCCTATAATTTTTGAAATTTAAGAATTGCTTGTGTTTCATGCTATCTGGAATTGAAAATTATGTTCTGAAAAAAGAAATTCAGAATAGTTTTTTTTTTATGTTTTAGAAATGAAAATATGGAATAGAATTGGAAAATCAAAATCTCATTCTAGAAAGACAAATTCAACATATAAATAATAAATTATAAATTTTTTTTTCTAGAAACATATTTCAGAAAAGGAATTATTGAAAAACAAAATTCGAAAACATATTATAAAAAGACTTACACCCCATACCCCTATTTAAAAATTAAAGATGACATTTTATCATTTCACATTAGCATTAGTGATAGGGTATAGGTTAGAATTATTACGTGCATGAAACAAAAGCATATACAATTTAATTTAAAATGTTTTTTCGGAGAACTAATTCCTCCCATTTATTTAAATCTCATCATAGTTCGATAGTATCTTATAGTTGTTGGAGAGTCAAGGGACTGTTTAGTTTTGCTGAAAGTTATCTTGGATGATCTTTGCTGATGAATTTAGAATAGGATGTATTTTAGCTAATAGTGCTTGTGTGGTATGTATAGTCTAAAGTTCTTCCTTTTAATGTTGAGTCTAAAATTTTCTTTTTTCATGTTTAAGCAAATGTATCGACTGAGTTGCTCAAATGTATGTATCCAATGATATTTTCACTCAAAAAAAGGTATTGTATGATATCTTTATTCATGTGAGAATAGCATATGTCATATGAATTACGACATCTAGTGGCTTCATTAAAGAAGAGTTTATTACACATTTAACACGTCACGAGTTGTGGATTTTGGATGTCTTAAACTTATCATATAATGGAGCTAAAGTATGTAATGTTAATATGAGAAACAATTTAGTTTTTATAGAATTTGTTTAATTTGTGTCTAAAAAAACATCAATATATATATTTTTATAAATATTCTTAAGAATTAATTTAAGAATTTTGGTATGAAGATAGAAAAAGATAAATACGGAAGAAAATTTCATGACAAAAAGAATGACAATATAATTTATTTTCTAAATTATTCAAGAAAAACACACACAACACACATGTTTTTATTTTTAAAAAAAATTAAAATAAAGCTTCCCTTCTCATATGGAATCAAAATATATACATATACACATTTTTAAGAAAAGGAAATAAAAACTTCAAAAATACACACACGCACAAATATCTATTAGAAATCAAATGTTTATTTCACAACAAAATTGTTACATCTCATGTTATGATCTACTAACATCATACATCACAGACTGTTGACTCTACTCCTGAAAGACTCATGCATTGAATTTGACTCAAAGATTTGCATCTGTCATACTACATTCACTAAGTTGTTACCATAACAAAGCTACAAAATAGGAATTCAATCCACTCATATGATAGAGTAAATCCATATAACCCACCAAACACAATTCTTTTTCACACCGCAGACTAGGTCATAGAATTTTTCATCATCTCTCACCACCTAATATTTTTCTCTATATGAGTCCGATATCAGTACAGTCGGGATCATTTTCATCAAAATCTCAAATTCAATACATGACTTCTCAACATAGTATTTTATCCTTAAAAATAAGTGTGTTCACCACACATCGACATTTAAAAACATGTATTTTCAAAGTTAAGAAAACATTGTCTCGCTCAATCAATACATGGCTCGCTAAACGAATTTGCAATTTGCCTAGCCACCATTCTCCTCTTTCAGACAAAGGTGTCAACATGTTCAATGAATTTTAGTCTTCCAATGAAAACTATGCTAATCCAACGACCAAAGTATTTGCCCAATGGCTAAACCATTGAAACTTTTCATAAAAGCAACACATTGAACAAGAATTTACTCGTCCAACAACCAAAACTATCAAGTTTTTAATTAAATAAATTTTGTTCAGTGACCAAATCACTAGGATTTTTTATTTAAATGACTCATTCAACAACCAAAACTCTTAAGTTTTCAATTGCTTAAATTTCGCCCAACGAAAGTTTTGTTTGTCCAACAACTCTCCATAACTCAAAAATTTTGCATAATTCAAAAATTCTATAAAATATAACAAGGAAACCAATTTGTTCAAACTAAGATTTTTCTTCAATTCTTATGCCTAACATGAAATATTTTGTTATAAAAGAATAAGAAGATGATTCACTTTGACTCAATTGAAATATTATACTTTTCACAACTAAAATATAAAACATAACCCATTTAAAATCTATTCACTCAAATTATACAAATTTTATCTTAAACACTTCCAACTCTTTATATCTCAAACATACCATACATAACTAATCATTATCTACAACAACAAAAAAACATTTATTCATAGTACACCACAAACATCTTAAAATTTAAACAATTTGAATATATTCAAACAACACACATTTCATGCATAAAATCAAATATTGTGACCACGTCACTTGCACATCTAGATCATCTACCCTGAGATACTATCAAAACTTAATTAACTTTTCTTACTTGTTATAAGTTGTTTAAATTTAAACTAACTATCACACAGGAAAGCTAAACATGTATTTAAAATACTTTTATTCATGATCTGAACATATCTTTATGATCCTGAACTAACAAAAAATAAATAAAAAAATAAAAAAATAAAAATAAAAAAATAAAAAAAAATATATATATATATATCCTAGAAGGACCACATATAAGACCCTTAATCTCTATACATGCAAAACTTCCTAAAACCAACTCAAGACTTCCTAAAACCAACTCAAGAAAATTATAATCAAGCAAACTTGTTCTCTTTACAATTTTTTTTTTTTGGTATGGATAAATCTTTCATAAATATAAAGAAAAGATAGAGGTAAAATATTATAGAAAAATAGTGATTTTTCTAAAATGAAAATTGAGTTAACTTTTTTCTATTTACCCATACTTCATATAATTATAATTGATACCAATTTTACTTTTAAACAATTAATTACATCCTCACAACTTACATTTTATGCTAAGATATATTTATCTTTTTAGACCAAAATATTTAAATATACAACACTTAATATTGGTTTATGTTACCTTTTGTTCAAATAGTTATTAGCAAAATATTCATTACGCTAGAATATTCTAATGCACACATTCTTTACATTACCATATATTACATCCTATATTTTTTTAATTTGTATTAAAATAATCTTATAACCAACATATATATTTTAATCTTCTGTTTTTATAGATTTAAATATCACACTTTCTCTTATTTAAAAATATATAATTGTCCTTTTCATAAATTTAAAGTACACCATTTTTATATTTTATTAAAAATATAATAATTGATATTAAGTAAATTATTTTTTACTATAAAATTAAGTATTAAGATTTTTATGCATTTATTCTTTTTAAAATATTATACTAAATCTTTTTGTTTTTATAACATTTTCAGTCAAACATTTTTCTCTATTAATTTTTACATCATTTCAGGCCTTCTATTATACTTCACCAAAATGTTGATTAAACATTTTATTATTGTATATTCTTAAAATATTTACTTTTTGAGTTCGAAAATAATAGTATTTTAATGTTACAGTATACTGGCTGAAAATTTTTTGTTATACAAATTTAATAGAAAATACTTTTGTTAATATTGTTAAAAATTAAGAACTAATCGAAGGAAATAAAAAAAGCAAAAGGTTGTAACAAATGTAATTGCAAAAAATTGTAAAACTAATCTTATTCATTTTGATTTACTCAATTATATATATATATATATATATATATTAAAATTACAATTACTGAAAGTTATATAATAGGAATACTAAGAGTTATACAAATAGAAATACTAAGATGTCTGTAAAAAATAATTTAAGAGTAATAAAATCTAAATTAATAATAATAAAATCTGAATTAATAAAAAAAAAGTCAGCCAAAAAAGAAAAATAAAAATAAGTCATCGATTTTGTAAAAAAGACTACTATTTTAAAATGGAAGAAATATTTACGAAAAAAAAACTTTAGAACATTGAGTGAGTTAATTAAGACTTGTGAGTAATTTGGTAAGTTAAAATTTTCATATATTTTGAGGTAAAAATAAATAAAATATTTTAAATAAATGATAGAAAATAAAGTATATAAAAAAGAAAGGCATACTTATGTATTTTCAATTGATTTTCTATAAAATAAATGTAGTCTATTGTTTACCCAAAAATTTCTTTTATATTTTTTAATTCACTTATTTTTATTTGATTGCTTTATTATATAGAGTAGGTGATTATTATCATGTTTTATTATTTTGTTTACTTGTGTTATGTATTATTAAAAGATATAAGGTTTTGTTGTAAAACAAGTAATTTTTATTTTTTTAATTAAATGAAAAATATTTTTCTCATCATCTATATAAATGAGGATGACGAAGACAATTCATTTCAACACGTTTTTAATTTAATTAATAAAAATTATTTATCATTTTACGTTAAAATTTTGAAAAATTTACTACTTAATTAAGAAAAAAAATTAAAAGAATATCTAAGGTTTATTCCAATAGAATGAGAAACGGCACGGAATTAAAAACCCTAGTGTGGGTGGAAAGCATATCAGAAACCCTATCTGTTGAACATGGCCATGCATTCCCACATTGAGAGGATTCTGTGGAGCGAGGACCAAATTTCTCGCCGTGTCTCCGAGCTCGCAGCCGAAGTCTCCGCCGACTTTGCAGGTTGTTCTCTACCGCCCATAGTCGTCGGTGTGGCCACTGGTGCCTTCCTCTTCTTGGCAGATATTGTTCGCAAAATCGAATTCTCTGTACCCGTTGATTTTGTCCGAGCTGAATCCTACGGCTCCGGAACCGAGTCCAATGGTGCACCCACCCTTTCCTTCGATTTGAAGGTGGACATCAACGCTCGTCACGTCATCTTGGTATTCCCACTATTTTGCACTCGCGACACTGTTTTCGAATTGCTGAAATAAACTAATACTTTTTATTTTCAAATGAAAGTAATTAGCTAATTCACTCTTCTTCTCAATTGAATCTGTGCTTTTAATTTCCGATTTTCTTATTTCTCGATTTCTTTTTCTATTGGTTGATACCCCTATGTTGTGTTTTATATTGGACATGATTGTAGGAGCTTTAATGGAGGAAAATGAAAAAAAAAATAGTAAATTTGAATTTTACTTGAGCTAGTAAAATTAGTCTATGTATAAGTTAAAAGTAAAAAAAATCAAATAAGCCACACAACAATTTTTTTACAAATTAGTTATAATTTTAACATAATTTTTTTTAATTTTTATTTGATTTTTCAAAGAAAGAGATTGTGGAGAAACTGCTCCAAATTGTTATCCATGTTTTAATCATTAAGATTGGATTGAGAACTAGGTTGAAGACATTGTAGATACTGGTCATACCTTGTCTAGTGTCATTAAGCACTTGAAATCAAAAGGAGCATCCTCTGTTTCTGTGTGCACTTTCCTTGACAAACCTGCAAGGAGAAAAGTCAAAGTTCAGCTGGTGGGTGAAGGAAAATTCTACCGGGGATTTGAGGTATGATGCTTGTTTTTGGTTATTACAAGTATGGATTTTTTTTATGCACAACAACACATGCCAATGAGCTTCTTTCATATCTTATAGCTGTTGAACTTAAACAGTGTTCTTAACTTCTATGAGACTTGCTTTGATAAACTTGTCTAGTATAAAAGTAAAAAGGTAAGAATGTAAAGTCAATGAAATTTATCTCATACCTTAAAATTAGTTATGCAACTCAACTTTTGTAGAGGTTCTCTCATCCAATTTTTCTTAAAAATGTCGTGAATAACTTTATTTTAACTTATGAAAGAAATTTTATATATTTTAGTTTTTTATTTTGAGTTTTTTTTTTAAGAAATTTATCCAATAGTTTACTCTCTATTTTCTTCTTTATTTACATGGTATGATAGAAAAGTACTTACCTTGTTCTGGTATCAATGGCTAGTTGACCTTTGGGGTGGAAATGTATTATAGATATGCAACAGTTATGATAATTTTTGTTTTCAAATTTTCTGCTTAAGCTGATTCTTTATTCCCTAGATAACACTTTTAGCACGAGTCTAGATATTATGTTGTAAGCAGCAATAGTGTCTATATTTATGGTACTGACATGAAGTGCTATGGTCTAACTGCGAAACAGAATGAGTTGGGAGTGATATCTATTGATTCTGTCTACATTTGTTTTGTTTGCAGTGCCCAGACTATTTTGTTGTAGGTTATGGAATGGATTTTGCCGAACAGTATAGAAATTTGCCTTACGTTGGTGTTTTGAAGCCTGAACTTTACAAGTGATCTTATATCTCTTAAGCTTTCTGGATTGAGGAGTAGATTTGAGGGTGAGGAAAAAAATTGATTTAAGGGAAAATAAAGCGGAAAGGAAGGGAAATGAAGAAAATATTTATGAAAGTTTGTGAAAGGATATGATTGAAATTTTTGTTTTTTTTAATTGATACAAAATTAAAATTATAAATTTGCCCTTGGGATTATTAAAAATAATTAAAAAAATAAATATAATTTATTTATTTGTGTATTTTAGTAGTTTGCAATTAAAACATTGTTTTTGGTATTTTTCAAGAATTTTTTCTGTTTGAATTAAAAATAAAATTATAATATTCATAATTTTAAAAGGTGTCTCCCAAAATTTGGAAATGTAATAATATATATATATATATAATATAAAGAATAGGAAAAAAATTGATATTAGAATAATGTTTCATAAAATAATAACAATCATTTGTTGTTTGGTTGTGTGAATTAAGATAAATAAATTTAGAATGTGTGTTTGGTTGTTTGGATTAAGATAAATAAATTTGAAAAGTGAAAAGAAAAGAAGAAAAATAAATAAAAAATTTATGAAAGTTTTATGAATGGTTTAATGAATATGATTGAAATTTTACTTTTTTAATTTGATAAAAAATTTAAGATTATAAATTTGTTCCTGTATTTATTATTAACAAAATATGATTTATTTATGTGTATTTTAGTTGTTTTCAATTAAAACATTCTTTTCAGCACATGATTTTGAAAAAAATTCGTTACATAGTTGGATCATGCAAAATTATTAAACTTTTTCCGGTTTGAATTAATATAAAGTTTTAATATTTTTAATTTTAAAAGATGTTTACCAAAATTTGAAAATGTAATAAATTTTAATAAGTTAAAGCACAATTGATTCACAACGTTTCTGCGTAACGAATATTAAAGAATGTCCTATTTCAATTCAATGCGCATCAAGAATAGAAAAAAAACTAATATTAAAATAGTGTTCCATAAAAAATAAGAATCATACTTTCAAATTTCTATCATTCAATTCAAAGAAATTTGTCTTTATCATTAATCTGTAATCAAAGGAATATTTGTCTTAATTATTGTGTAAAAATAAGATTTAGTGTTACTTATATTTTTTTCGAAGAGAATGCATATACTGATAAATTGGTTAATTTAATATTTATTCATAGAGAATTATTTCATTAGTATATAAATTTTCATTTAGTCCCAAAAGTATTTATGAATAAATATAATTTACTTATATATCGTTTTTGTTAAATATATAAGTTTTGGTCTAATCTTTCCTTATTTTTGTATTTTCTTTATTTTTTTAATAATACTTTTTTCATGTGATGGCAGATGATGGTTATTATTTGAAGTGTCAACCTATCTTCTAAACTTACTATGTTTAACATGAAAACTTTATAAAAAAAATATCTATCATTCAAAAGATTCTTCAAAGTTATTTACTAAATTTGTTAAAAAATTATTATTATTTTTATATCTTTTAGTACTTTTGAATAATTTTTGTATATTTTAGATTTTTAGTTTAAATTTTAAAGTTTAAAGTTTTATGTAAAAAAATCAATAAAGTTTGTACCATGATTTCAGGGTAATCTTTAAAAAAAATTGTTAATCAAAATCGTAAAGTTGTGTTACTTATAACTAAAATTATGTTACTTTGACACAATTTTTCTCTACACAATTTTTCCAACTATTTTTTTCTAAATCAGTTCCATTTCGATAATAAGCTTGTAAAAATTGTCCTCAACATGTAAAAAAACCTAATAATGATGGGGTTGTTACGCTTCTTACACAATTCTGCTATGTATTAAATATATAATAGAGCCTAGGCATAATATTTGGAATATATTTTGTGTGGCTGGGCATAGTGAATTTTGATAATTTCTTTCAGACGCGGGTTTAAACCATGCACGGGTTTAATCTTGAGATACTAAGGCAGTAGTAATAAAGTTTAATTTTTATAAAATGAGAAAATTTGTATACTCTCAAGCTCTTTAAAGAGCCTCTCATGTATGCTATTCAAGATAGTAAGTGTAAAAAATAAATAAGATTACTGCGTATAATAATTTTGTAATTTGGTGACAATAAAAATAACATTAATATTTGAGTGTAATTTAATTAAATTCATAGAAATAAAAACACAAAAATAATAGATAAAGGAATAGATAAAGAAATAAGGCATATAGATCCATAACTTTATTTGTCTGATTATATAGTCACGTTCTAATTTGACTTATATATGTAATTTATGTCTCACTTCAAATCCAAAAGTATAAAAAAAAATAGAATGAATATTTATCAAAGTATTTATATATATATATATATATATATATATATATATATATATTACAAAATATGAGAACACAAGTCTATATATTATATAAATATAAATTATATAAATTTACAGTAAAGATTTATCTGCACAACTATGTTTTAACTTCTTTTGAGTAAATAAATGTTTTTTATGGCGGGTTCCAATAATTGTAATTTTATTATATATATTATTGAAGTAAATCAAAATAAATAAGAATCAGCACAACAGTAATCTGGTGCAATTAGTTTCTACAACCGGTTGTCTTCTCTTATTTTCTTTAATTAGTTCCTACAGAAAGGGATTTGTTTCTTATTTTTATAATTATACTAAAATTTATACTAAGTTTGAATTTTTAGAAAATTAATGTATTTCTCCGTTTTAAAATTATGTTAGAATCATGCTAAAATTGTTAGAAATTCAATAAATATTTTTTGAATTTGACACTTCATCGATACGTGTCCTATGAGTGTTGTATGAGTCGGTGTCTAATATCTGACACAAACACATCAGTTAAGAGGAGTGTTTAAGTACACTTATTTTTATTTTCTTTTATTATATAAAATCCAATAGTTCTATATAGTGCAGCCATAAATAAATAAATTTAACGGATAAATTTTTCAAATTAAACATTGAATATCATGTTTAGTAATTAAGACAACAATAATCACCAAATATATATATATATATATATATATATTTTTATTTTTATTTTTTTAATCAGCAAATATGTGGTTTCAGAAACAACATAATTAGAATAGAGAATGAAATATTGTTTTTTTTTGCAGTGCTTTGATCTGTTAGAACTTCAACTCAACTTTTTTTCCATCTTTGTCTTTTCTTTTGTAAGATGTCTAACAAGAGTGAATTATCTGATAGATTGAATAGGGTGAATTATGTTTATTGAATGATATATATAGTTGTATTAGATTGGTTGGTAGATTAGATCCAATCACATTGCATTGCCTCACTTTTAGATTTTAGCTGTAATCTCCATTGGTCAACCACTATTTCTGATTAACATGCATCTGCCATGTCCTTCATAATATCTCCTATAATAAAACTTTAATTGTCTGATGAATTCTGCTACAGCTAATCACCCTTAAGTTTTGTGTTGCACATGTTATATATACTTCCCATGAAAGACGAAACAAAACAATTATTAAGCATTTGGTTTTAATATTATAATTCTCCTTCATTAAGTCAATGTCTATTCTGAAAAACACAGATTTCATCACCTTCTCAGTTTTAACTCTAGCATATTACAACAAGAGAGAAGTTTACAAGATTGACCAAATATGCAAATGTACCAAAATCATTTGTTATACAACTCAATTTGGCATTATACATAAACCATTTTGCTATAACAAAAGCTTAAAAGCAAAGTCTGTATTTCTGATCCCATACCCAGGAAAAGAACAAAATGAAAAGGGAAAATTTTGTAACAACCTGAAATTAATTATATGAAGATAACTTCATTCTGAAGAATTGTAACAACCTGCCCCCCACCTAAAACTTAGGACAAAAAGTGGTTGGTGATACAATTAGATGCTCTTGAAGGAAAGGTTTTTTTTGCTTTGATTTTCAGTATTTTACTGATTTACTCTCATCATTACTACATTATAAGCATTGAAAGAGACTCAAAGAGTCATGTTTTCTCTATCTAATTATCCATTCCCTTTCCAGACTGTCTGTGACAAACCTTCTCTCTTTTTAGCTTTTCTACCATTATGGAACCAATATCCAATTTACCTTTAAATTTTTCTAATCAAGTCAAAGTGATTTGTATTCCCTTAAATTCAGCAATCATCACGAATTTGATGTTCTATTTACACCTCAATCTACTACACGGCATTGACAACCATAAACAATTAGAGAGAGAGGGATGAGAGTGGGTGGCTATTACAAATTTAGTGTCACTAGTTGCTTCACATGGGACACAGTTCATATGTACCCATTATGTTGTATTTTTGACCAATGGGGCATGTAATTACAATGTATTTCAGTGCCAGGTTAACTTAAGAACGGTAAATAGAAATAGAGAAACCCCATGCGCTGAAATAGTGAAAAAAAGTTACTAAGAATTAGACTTTATTAAGTTTAACTCAACCTTCTAAAATCAAACTAAAGTCGGTTTATATAAGATGAGGTTTGCACCTATTTATATATTATGAAATATTTTTATCTCTAATTGAGCTGAGATCTTTAACATATTCCTTCACACAAAGACTTTCCAACTCTTGCATGAGATTATATTTTTATGGGTGATCCGCTAGCAGTCCAATAACGGGTGACCGGATAAGCCAACAAACTCTTGAAATGATAGGTTCTAAATGACTCTGTTAACATATTAAAAAGTAGACTATGCATAAATCAACCTTATAAAATCTGGTTGCACCTGTTATAACTCAACCTTATAAGCCTAGCTATAAGTCTATTTATGAAATATCGTTACCTCTAATCGATGTAAGATCTCTAACAATCAATTTTTCCTTCAAAACAATGCACATCATATGTCTTTGATTATATGGTTCTTTTTTCATTTTTTCCATCACTAGTTTTGAAAATTAAGGGAATGAGATTTAATTCGTAGAGATAGTATTACTAGAATCAATCACTACATTCGAAATATTATCCATAATTTTATTCTTAAAAACTTTTTATATAAATTGTTATTATCATCGATTCATGATAAACTATATTAGACTTATTGAAAGAGTTTTTTTTTTATCGATAAAATATTGAAAGGGTTACTTACCATATACAAATATAAGTGCTTTCCTCCGCTAGGGACTAGAGCTATTTTTAGTTGGCAAATGCTTAGTTGTTGCATTATATTATATTATCATACAGGGCCAAACGCAATTTCATAAGGGAGCAATAGTGTGCACGTTTCATTCATTTATGTCACAATTATTGATTATTGATGTTAAAAAATAGTGTTAAAAGGCGACATTGATCAATTCCTAAAACCAATGCCTCTCACAAAGATTAATTTTATCTATAATTGGCGAATGCATAGTTGCCAACTATACGCTTCTCATGAAAAAATTACGCGGCAACTTGAAGTTCATGCCAATTTGACAACATCACATGTTAATCTCATCATCGATGAACCACATGGCTCACAAAAATCTTGAAGAAAGAGAAAGAAGGTAGTAAGGTGAACCAAAGCTGGTGATGAAATTGTCCTCTTCTCATTCTCATTCTTTGTGTCTGTCCTTCTTCGTGACAAAATATTCAACCAAACAAAGTAATTTATGTGCAAGTGAATGATTATGTATAAACTATTTTTTTGGTAATATTGGAGATAACATAATGAATGATAATTTATAACATTGGACTAAGTTTTATTTGTATAGCAACACGTGGACCTGTAGCAGAATAAGGCAAATTTGGATTATATTCTTTATCATAGAGCTCATGTTCAAAATATGGCGAAAAAAAATAACAGCCTAAATAATATCTTCACTCATTAACGAAAGAGGATTTGATCCAAAGCTTGTGAGTGTCATAAAATATCATGACTGCTGAAAAGTTCAAAATGATTGAAAGAAAAAGAGAAAAAAAAAAGAGCATTTTGGAGTTACCTTTGGTCAAGATAGGCAACTGAGAGAAGGGGAACTAGGAAGGAATGGTGATTGTGGCCATGTGGAGGAAAACATATAAGAAAGAGTTTACAAAAATTGAGAAGGCCAGCTAGGGACTCTTCTTTTATAGAATTAAAAAGCAATTGAACATTTTGAATTCTCTCATGACAGCTCTTCTTTCACCACTCACTCTCACTATAAATATTTCATGCATGCAGCTTTTTCTCACCACTCATTTACACCAAACCCTCTTCCCTCTCTTCTCTCAACTTCAAAGAAGATCTTTGCTGCATTGGCAGAGGTGGAAAGCTTTTTCCTTCTACACATGACTTCCAGGGGCAACGACCCCACGAGGGGTCGTCTTTTGCCACAAATGATCATGGCATTGGCCATTGCTTTCATTTCTACTACTGTGGTTTCTGTTAATGCTGATGCTTACCCTTACTTTTCTCCACCACCACCACCATCCCCTTCTCCATCACCACCTCCTCCTTATGAATACAACTCACCACCTCCACCTTCACCATCACCTCCACCTCCTTATCAGTACAACTCACCTCCTCCTCCATCACCTTCACCACCACCTCCTTATCAGTATAAGTCTCCTCCACCACCCTCCCCCTCACCTCCTCCTCCATACTATTACAAATCTCCTCCTCCACCTTCTCCCTCACCACCTCCTCCATACTATTACAAATCTCCTCCGCCACCCTCCCCCTCACCTCCTCCATACTACTACAAATCTCCTCCACCACCTTCCCCCTCACCACCTCCTCCATACTATTACAAATCTCCTCCGCCACCCTCCCCCTCACCACCTCCCCCATACTATTACAAATCTCCTCCGCCACCATATGAGCACAAGGATCCACCCTACTATTACAAGTCACCACCTCCTCCTTCCTCGTCACCCCCACCTCCCTACTATTACAAGTCTCCTCCACCGCCCTCTCCCTCACCTCCACCCCCTTACTATTACAACTCCCCACCACCACCTTCACCATCTCCTCCACCACCCTACTATTACAAGTCTCCACCTCCACCTGAAAAATCTCCATCTCCAACCCCATACTACTACAAATCCCCTCCACCACCATCCCCAACACCTTCTCCACCACCCTACTACTACAAATCTCCTCCTCCTCCATCTCCATTACCCCATCCACCTTACTACTACAAGTCTCCTCCTCCCCCTTCACCCACTCCTTACTACTACAACTCCCCACCACCTCCATACTATTATAACTCCCCTCCTCCACCAGCTGCATATCCCACACACCCCTACCCACATCATTACGACCACGCATTGACTGTGAAGGTAGTAGGTAAAGTTTACAGCTACAAGTGCTATGACTGGAACCACATCGAGAAGTCTCATAACAAGAAACACCTCAAAGGTACATCATATTCATTTCATTATCTTTTTGTTTAGATATATCATTTTATTATTGGCTAAAAGTTATGACTAATTAAGAAAACTTTTATATTTCCACCATCTTACTAGCACTTTTTTTTGTCATTTTAAAGTTAAAAGAATATTGATTATTACATTTTTTATATCTTAAAATAATACATAAAAAGAAGTAAATAAACAACAATATAATTTGATAAGTACCGGCTCAAACCTATATATAATTAATAGATAAAGAAAACAATAAATTGAGAGAAAGATAATTAACATAGTATCTTATCCAATATAGTGTGCTTGCTTACAAGAATAATTGAACTTATGTATCGTAATTAATCGTTTTGGGGGGCATGTAGGTGCTGTTGTGGAGGTGAAATGCAAAGCAGGGTGGAAAGTGATCAAGGCCTATGGTGAAACTAAGAGCAATGGAAAGTATAGTATCACAGTTAAGGATTTCGATTACGTCAAGTATGGACCCACAGTGTGCAAGGCCAAGCTTTTTGCTCCACCTAAAGACTCACCCTTCAGCATACCTACTAAATTGAATGAAGGAACCACCTTGAAGGTGAAATCTAAGGACAAGTACGAAGTTGTGCTTAAGGCTAAGCCATTTGCTTATGCTTCAAAGAAGCATTTTAAAGAATGTGAAAAACCTTCTCCAACTCCTTACTACTACAAGTCACCTCCTCCTCCAACTCCCGTTTACAAATACAACTCTCCACCTCCACCATCCCCAAAACCTACACCTCCATACTACTACAAATCTCCACCTCCACCATCCCCCTCTCCTCCCCCACCATACTATTATAAATCACCACCCCCACCTTCACCATCCCCTCCTCCTCCATACTATTATAAATCTCCTCCACCTCCCTCTCCATCTCCACCACCTCCCTATTACTATAAATCACCTCCACCACCATCTCCATCACCACCACCTCCTTACTATTACAAATCCCCACCACCACCATCTCCATCACCACCACCTCCATACTATTACAAATCCCCTCCACCTCCCTCTCCATCACCACCTCCTCCTTACTATTACAAATCCCCACCACCACCATCCCCATCACCACCACCTCCATACTATTACAAATCCCCTCCTCCTCCCTCTCCATCTCCACCACCTCCCTATTACTACAAATCACCTCCACCACCATCTCCATCACCTCCACCTCCTTACTATTACAAATCCCCACCACCACCATCCCCATCACCACCACCTCCATACTACTATAAATCCCCTCCACCTCCTTCTCCATCTCCACCACCTCCCTATTACTATAAATCACCTCCACCACCATCTCCATCACCCCCACCTCCTTACTATTACAAATCCCCTCCCCCACCATCCCCATCACCGCCACCTCCTTACTATTACAAATCCCCTCCCCCACCTTCCCCATCACCACCACCTCCTTATTACTATAAAAGCCCTCCTCCACCATCTCCCACTCTTCTTCCTCCCTACTATTACAAATCCCCTCCACCACCAACGTCGCACCCTCCTCCTCCTTACCATTACGTGAGTCCCCCACCACCTTCTCCATCTCCTCCTCCACCATACCATTACAAATCACCACCTCCTCCCTCCCCGGCTCCCGCTCCCAAATACATTTACAAATCACCTCCTCCACCCGTAAAATCACCGCCACCTCCAGTTTACATTTATGCTTCCCCACCTCCACCTATCTACAAATAAGCTCCGAATGGGGAAGCACCACTCCTGATAAATCATGTAAGTTACGATCCTTACTTCCTTACGTTCAGAAACAAAATCCATTACCTGTACATGTATAATTTTAGTAATAAAATTTGTTGTTTAATTTCTTACAGATTCTTGTTTTCATTGAGGAATAAAGACAATATCCATTAGAGCCAAGTGATCTATCTTCTTTTTTGAATAAAAGTCTGAAGGTGTATATGCACTTCAATACTCGTGATTCAGACCCGAGTGATTCTATTTGTTTGATGGTGGTCTTGCACCTCCCGATCTTATTGTGTTCAAGCAGATAAGAACAAGAGATTTGAAATGTAAATGACAAGTGAAAGTGGAAAGTATAGTACACTTTTAATTTATTTGTTCATAGATTAATTGGCCATATGTATGATTGGTTTTCATTTATGCGGCATTTCCGTATTCTACCATGTAGTGTTTGCAATAAGAGTATTATTATATTACAAATAAAGCATCACATTCAGTTTTTCTTTCTCTTTCCAATTGCTAGTCTTCTAACATTTTGAATAGGAAAAAATAATTCGGTGATAAAATTTTAGTCCTTTTCAAATTAACTTGTGAACAAATTAAAAATGGAAAACGTTTATTTCATTACTAATTACGCAAAATAACTAAATAACAACACCAGTAGAAGTGTTGTTCCAACCAGATCTCATAGAATAGAAGTACAATCGGAAGGAAGTGTTTGGTTATGATTAATTTTTTTTTTTAACTTTTAAGTAATTAAATTGTTGTAAAAAATTTAAATTTTTATTTATTTTAAAATTATATATATTCAAATAATACATTTGTTATAAAATATTTCTAATTTTTTATAAAATAAATTATCCTTTAAAATTTTGCATTCAAATTTTGTTTAAACTTATTATAAATTTGTTATTGAGTTATTTTGGTTTTGAAACTGAAACGTTTGGGAGAATTATGGGAAAGAGGTGTATTTATTGTTTTTTTATCTCAAACTCTTAAATGATAGGAACACAACTTAAAAAAATTTCACTTTTTATTAAATACAATTTAACTTAATTTATTTTTAGGATTTGAAAATTAGGTTGTATATTAAGTTTTTTTAATTTATAATTTTAAAATAATTTATAATTTAAAATATTTTAAAAAATAAAGTATATTATGGAATATTTAAAAATATATAAGTATTAAATAATAATTACATTATTATTTTTTAATATTTTTAATCAAATTAAGAAAAATTCAAAATTAAGTTAAATTAGTTTAAGTTTAATTTAATCAAACTAAAAAAATTCAAATAAATTTATTTAAGTTATTTGACTTAACAAACAACCTAAATAAAATTAAGTAACTCATAATAAAGACTTGCTGGAGAGAAAAAATTGGAAAGTATAGTGAAATAAAAGTGATAATATCAATATTGTTTAGCTAACTAACATACTAATAATAATCCCACTTTTGTATTAATATATCAATTTAATTAAACCCAAACTTATCAATGAACCCAACAATATACTCGTTTAAGACTTAGTAATAGTTGAATTCACACCGAATTCGAATTTAAAAAAATTATAATTAAAAAACATTAAATAATATATAATATCATAATTTTTATACATTTTTATATATTTTTAACAATATATAAAAGTTTAAGTAAAATCTATGTATTGTATTTATTGATTTCAAAAGAAAAAATATGTGTGTAATATTTTTTTACTCTCGATTTTTTTATTAAATATGATGAAATTTTACATATTAATTATTAAAATAGATAAATTTTAAAAAATTATTAAAATTAATAAATTATACTAAAATTTTAATTTTAATTAAAATCTGATTATACTAAGTTACATTAATTCTAATATATTGAAAACGTGTTAAATTACACAACTTATTCATTATAATAATTTTTTAAAATTTAACTATTTTAATAATTAAAGTATAAAATTAAAAGATTCATCAATCTAGTCCCAGCTTACTTTGAAAAAGTAGTCTTAATTAACTGAGAATTATTTTCATTAAATAAATAATATTAAAAATTAAAATTTCAATAATATATATATATGTATGTATGTATATTTAATAAATGTTTGTTACATAGAATAAAATAATCATAATTGACGAAAAAAATCATTTAAAAAAAGTAAAAGAAAAAAAAGGCTGAAATTACATATAAAGATAATTAATTTAATTTAATGTTGTAAAGGAGCTAGGGATCCTTGATCTCTGGAAGAATCGTATTGGAATTTTTGCGAAGCTATGAATGTGAGTTGAAGTTCCATTTCAGACTCTGTTGCTTATTCTTCCATTTTGAGGTTTAAGCGCCACCCTGTCTCTCTTTGTCGCCGCCGCAGCTGCAACCGCAACTTTTGTTGTCACCAAAAGCAGAATGAATGGCCGCACGAGGCTTTCCCTCTTCTACGCGTTCTTCAGAACCCGACACCCTTTTCGCCAATCCCCAATTGCTCCCTTCACTTCATCCACCCACCTTGCCTCCACCTCAAAGTTCCACTCTTTTTCCTCCATCCCGACCACCCACTACGCGATTCGGCACAATCCAAGGAGTTTCAGTGGTGGGTCGGGCGAGTTGGACCACACCAAGGAGGTGGACACCATCAACCTTAAGTTTGCAGAGGCGAGGGAAGAGATAGAGATGGCGTTGGAGTCCAAAGACACCGTTTATTTCGACGAGGAAGCTGAGTGTGCTCGCGACGCCGTCAATGAGGTTTTGGGCTTGTTCGAGGGGTTGTTGGCCAAGTTGCCGGAGAAAGAAAGAGGGGCTTTGCAAAGGTCTATGGGTCTCAAGATTGAACAATTGAAGGCTGAAATTGCGCAATTGGATGAGTAAGAGGTTTTGGTATTTGATGGTTGTGACTTGTGCTCAACATTTTTTTAACACTGTATGGCTGGTTGAATATTTTTAAGGTGTTTCATTGGCTCTAGTTTTGAATATTAAATTGGAAGCCAAACCAGCTCTTTATGACTTATTTGCGAGGACTGACTATTGTTGTTCTTTTCGTTTAAAGGGATGTTCGTTTTGTTATACCAACTATTGGATTTTGTGATAGTGTGAGGAAACTAGTTTATTGAGGTGCTTATAAGATATTAGGAAACTGAAAGTAACAATCAATAATCTTATTTTAGTAATGATAATAACTCTTACTGTTGTTTGCACTTCTCTCATCCTCTGCTAAATACTTGTTGTTCTGCTTATTTTAGCTGTCGGATGAAAATTTTGGATAATCTGCTTCCAAGTTAGAACATATCAGCATTTTATATTTTATACCATCTTAATGTAGTTTTTTAACATTTTTAGGAAGTGGCACATTACGTAATATGATAATACTAATAAATAGCCAAACATTTTTCTAGCCTCGGGTCTTCACTTCACGCGTCCACTTGTACCTGTTTAGTTTGTTGCTACATAACTGATTCAATGTGATGATTACCATATTAAAGTTATACAGACAGTGGGAGTGATCGAATTATATGCAGAAGTTGTTAGTCTGGTGCTATTCTTGTAGGCATAGCTTAACTCATAGGCATCTCTGCACCCTTTATAAGGTTTAGTTCGTCTCCTAATATTATCATAAAGAAAGACAACTGTGACTAACATGAAATCTTAATCTCACTTGAGTTGCCATTCCCTAAAGCAATAAAGTGAATAAACCACGGCTGCTTACTACAGTTACGCTTTATGGCTAAAGGAGTTCTTGTATCTAATTTCGGTTGATTATGGCTATGCTAATTAACTGACTTAAATTATGGATAATTGGTGGCTGTCAACTTTTTCTTTGGCGTAATTTGATGGCTAATAATACGAAGAAAGCAAGATGTTTAGTCATGTTAGAAGAGATACTGATCTTGACAAGACTTTGCGCCACAGTAGTAGCATTGCCACTGTTTGCAGAGTCGATAGCTTTAGCTCTTCCTTCCTTCTTTCTCAGTTAGCTTTGTTTCTATTGCAAGCCATAATCCTTGTAGAAAATAAATAATATCCTAATCTGAAAACTATTTTTTTGATTTATTTTTTACTTCGATTATTTGTTTGAGCCTAGTGTGTAGATTGATTTTTTTGCTGGGAAACTTGAGAGCTAATCCTTGGATGTTATGAATATTTATGATCAACTTAAATAAAATTGTCTCCCATGGTCTAAATTAAAAAATAAATACGTATTCAATTTATATGTGAACCATTTCACAATAGCTGCTCTACAGGAGCCCCTTTTGCTGCATGTGATCCATTCACTTTAAATAACTATTTTATAGGTCTAGTTTTTGGATTCAAATAAACCAGAAAATTCTCAATGTAGAAAAATTTATGCAAAAAATGTTTATCTAACCTGTGGCGGCTCAGAATACCAGGCCCGCGCTCGAATGTGTAGGTTTCTCTAGTAGACTGCAACTTTGTTGAGCATGATGGATGGAGGCCATGTCCCCCGTAGAACCTTCAAAACTCTAAGTTAGCAGAAATTCCAATAGAGTAACAATATTAGGATGAAGAAGATAATTCTCTGGGAATAGTTATAATTTCTATAGCCAGAGTTATTCATTGGCTCCCTTATCTCTGGGTAAAAGGTGCCAGATGGTGAGTCATTAAATGTCTACAAATCTGGCCTTGGACTGGCAGTAAGGTTGATCTCGTTGTTTTCTGGAATTGTGTGATGTGACAGAGTACAAGATGATGTACATTGATGATTCTAAAGGTGCATTTTTTTAAGAGTGTTATTCAGTACGAAAATCATAAGTATGAACTCACGAATTTAAAAATATCCAATAAAAGTATTACATAACCGTTCAGCAAATAAAAGGAGAGAATTGACTCATATATATATATATATATATATATATATATATATATATATAGTAGCAGAAAATGGAAAATATAAGAACGGGTATACTTGTGTCATTCAAAAGATAATGAATTCGGTAGTGACCACGTGATGCTAATCTGAAATGAGAAGGTTAAAATATTGTAATAGAACTATAGATATTTCTTTTAAACTACAACTTAGGAGGAAATATTACGGAAAGGATTGTCGAATCAGAAAATCAAGACGAGATTTCTGTCATCATCGCAGTTCCACTGATAGAGAATGAAGGTATAAAAAATGGAATGTAATCCCTTGTGTCAAGAATCCATTTCTTAAGTCAGTATTTTTTAAATACAGTTACTGTATGGTCTAAGCATGAAGGAACAAATGTTGAAGACTCAAGACATGCCAACTTCTTGATAAGTTTAAGATTAGCATGGGAAAATTATCCTTACAAGAAAATTGACAGATAGTCCCAAGTCATGATGAAAACATTTTAGAAGGAATATGATTAATTTCCAACAGTCATGGGCCAAATTCAGGACCATATTACTTCTTTTTAAACACAAAGGTTACATTACTGATGACGAATACAATGAATACTCAACCCAAAAACAGTCATACAAAACAATCCAAATAAACCAGCTGAGACACAATTTGAAATAACAGTGTTGTAGTGTAAAACAGAAAAAAAAAATCTAAAATAACACCTTTTTACTGTTGACAAAATTTGCTATCCTACAAAAATGATGGAAGTCCTTGGAGGGGATGAATAAAATATAAGAATTAAGAAGGGAGATTCGCAGAGGAAACTAATGAGCATGATGATTCTGCCTTTTGACGAACATTGTCTGACAAATCAACGCGCAATGTAGTGTCTGATAACATATGGAAGAAGGAGGGGAAGCAAGACTTTGTTTCCTTTTGTCTCCTTACACGCTGCTATCTTGGCCCCCACACCTAAGCCTCCCCATATGGCTCCTGCCTCTGTAATGTAAGCCTGTGACATTCTTAAAATTCAATGGTGCATGCATGTTCTACAAATATTAACTGAAAAATTAATGAACAAGTTCTGGTTAGAATTTATGATAAACAAAATATGTTACTGTTTCAGAGTAAGGCCTAATCCTAAAAGTATGATTCTCCAAAGTAAAAAATAAGGCTTCTATTATTCTACTCCCTACTTGATGATATGATAACCATTCCAACTCCAAGATGTCTCAAGCCATTGAAGGCCTTTGGGTCTCGTCCATGATAAATATCAAGACTCCACTTACATTCATGATAATGTTCTTTTGTTAAAATCACTTCTAATATGAGCATCGAAATCTTTACAGCTATCACTTGTTCACCATTGGAAAAGTACTTCATTAAAGAAAATAAATCACTATAAACTTGTCATTTGGGTCATCTTGGATCGGTTACTAACATTAAATCTTACATTTTTTTATATATGAACTGTCTGATCTCAGCTTTCTCTAAATTTAATTTAAACAAGAAGTACTTCTTTCAACACTGAGCAATAATTGAATGAAATTCAACAAATGCGATGGCATGATGTGTAAACTTTAAAAAATCAGTTCTTTCATGATTGAAGCATTAATTTTCTCTGCAGAAAAGCATGCGCTTTGTCTATAGCCACTATTATTGTTCAAGGAAACTTCCAGGCTAATGGGCCATAAGGTTCCGAGTTTTCCTATCAGGTCACCTCACACCTTTCGGCTCTCTCTCGTCTCTTGTACCCTTTTGTTGATGTGAAAACTAATGTCGCCAAAGAAATTATTTACATAGAATCAGAATCTGATCTAAAATATTTTTTTAAAAATAAATAAATGGGTGTGTATTTAATTTTTTGGTGTTGGAACGTTGGAACTGACATGCACCATGCACATAGTGGAGGCAGATAAATTCGGTTAAGTTCCAAGTGCTTGATTTCTTTGTTTACAAGAACTTGAAACAGTGCCTAATGGAAACGAGGCTATTCGCCACTTAAATAAAAGTAAAAACCTTGTACTTTCTTAAGATTGGAAGCTTTATAACTCTATAACTTTCTCCTATAATTCTCAACTTTGTAAAAAATTCATTCATTTTAGTTATATTTTACTGTCGTTCTGCAACGAAAAACATTAAAGTGAGTTACAAAATTTGGAAAGGGTGTTTTACTCAAATTTATGTATTACTTTTGGTTCCTACCTTAAACCAATTTATGGAAGAAAATATCAGCAGAATTTCAAGCAGATAAACTGGTACCATTCAACAAGCATAAGTGACAAATTTTCTGTACCATGTGAAGTCCACGCAGCCAACTATACAGGCTTCAGCAAATCATAATAACATGGATAAGAAACTTGAAAAGATGGCATGTAAATCATAATTATTCAGTAGTAAATGGTGTCGAAACACAAATATTACTGCTTCACAATCACATGATGTGGATAACTGACATCTGTATTTCTAAAACTGTACAACAGTAGCCGTTTCAGCGAAACATTAGTTCCTCTCTAGCTCCCTACTCTCAAATTTCCACGTTAGCAGCATCCTTGTTTTCATCTTGGAAGAGATGAAAATCAATCACTAACCATTGGAGTTTAGAAGTAAAAGAAATAAAGAAAAAATAAAGGGGTGGAATCAACTTTGATTTAAGGACTGTTTTATTAGAGGTTGAGAGGTCTTGCCCATCTCCTCAGGTTGGCTCTTCACTTCCATTAGTAGTGCAACCACTTCTTTCATTGTGGGGCGCTCCGATGGGGAAGAGTTCACACAAAACATAGCAATTCCAAGTGTTTGAAGCATCTCTTGCACCATTTGATCTGGTAGACCTTGCAGCTTTGTGTCTAGTATTGATACAGCCGGTTCAAAGCTTCCCATCTTCCTCTTCACCCATTCCACTATGTGTTGGCCATCTCCAACATGAGATTCAACAGCACTGCGACCACTTAGTATCTCTAGCAAAACCACCCCATAACTATAGACATCACTCTTCTCTGTTATGTTCATGGAGTAGCCATATTCTGCGTTAGCGATAAAACATGGTTAGTTTTAAACCAATAGTACTGAATGACCAAATATGGATCTCCACTAATTCCTGGGCTTGAATTGAATGTGTGCACATTGTTTGTACTATGGATCTCCTCAATGTATGCACATTGTTTGTACATTAAACCAATAGCACTAAATAACAAATTAAGGGCATTGATTTTGTCAATTATGTAAAGGATGTAAGAAAGGTTCAAAAAAAGTAAAGAAAGCTAAGCGGACTTGCCTGGGGCAATATAACCGTAGGAACCGGCAACTCTGGACATTGCATGATGATAATTTGGCGAATGCATTAGCTTTGCAAGACCAAAATCTGCCAGATATGCCTCAAATTTGGAGTCTAGAAGTATGTTATTGCACTTGACATCTCTATGGAGAATTGTAGGGACGCAATCATGATGAAGGTAAGCTAAACCTTGAGCTGATCCAACTGCAATCTTGTATCTTGTTTCCCAGTCTAAGTTCCTGTTCCCTTGTAAAAGTTGTCGCAGATTTCCATTTGGGATGTACTTATAAAGAAGAAGATTAACACTCCTGTTAGAACAATAACCTATGAGCCTCACTATGTTCCTATGCCGAATGTATCCAAGAATCTGTATCTCTGCAGCAAAAGAATCCAGTATTTCATCTGCTTTGCTTGCTTTCCAAAGCTTCTTTACGGCAATCAACTCCCCATTTGGCATCTCTGCCTTGTACACAACACCTGAGCAGCCCTTTCCAATCACATTTTCATCCTTCAAGCAATCCAAGATATTATCGATGCTGAAGTTTACTTTCTGAAATGGGATGAAAGTCCAAGGATAAGAGAAATCCTCAGCTCCTGATGCGGAAGTTGATGCTCCCAATGTTTTTTCAACCTTGTATACATGATTACGAGTCACTAGAATCCAGGATGCAATTAGAATTATAGTAACAGAGGCTAGAATGACTGTGATCATAGCAATGGTTTTTGCAGATTGTAGACCATTTTTTCGAATCAGACTAGAAGAACAGGTAGCCCCATCAATGGACTGACAAAGCTCAGGGTTCTGAATATATGAATTGAAGGATAGAGTTCTGAAGAATGGAGTTACTGGTATAGGACCTGAGAAGTTGTTGTAGGAGATATTGAGAGAGGTGAGGCTAGTCAGAGACCCCAGAACCTTGATTTCTCCATAAAGCATGTTATGAGAAAGATCAAGTGATTGTAACTGTGTCAAAGCAGACACTGATTCTGGGATTTCTCCTGTAAATGAATTGGAGCTCAAGTCCAAACTGATGGTTAAGCTTGTAACATGACCAATCTCAGGGGGTATGCCACCAGAGAGGCTGTTGTAACTCAAATCCAGAAGAGTTAACTTCTGCAAATTTCTAATGGATTTTGGGATTGATCCTGTCAGTAAGTTATTATTGAGGATGAGCTTGTTTAAATAGCTGAAGTTTCCGAAGCTCCAAGGAATTTTTCCCGTCAAACTGTTTCTACTGAGATCAAGCTGCTCCAAATTTTCAAGCTCCCCAATCACAGATGGAATTTCCCCAGTGAGGTAGTTGTTGTGCACATCTAACAGCTCAAGAACTGTAATATTAGCAACCTCCACTGGTATGCTTCCAGAGAAATGATTCATGTACAGGTCAAGAAACACCAAATTCTGCAATTGACCTATCTCTTTAGGAATCTGGCCTGAAAGCTGGTTCTCTCCAACCCTCAACCTCACCAAAGACTGGCAATTTGCAACACTTGGTGGCAATCTTCCTGTTAATGAATTTCCCAGAAGCAGAAGCTTACTCAGCTTCTTCAAGCCGAAAATCTCTTCTGGTAAAGAACCTGTTAAGTTATTCCTTGAAAGATCAAGTGCATAGAGTTCTGAGCAGTTTCCAAAAGATGATGGTATAGTTCCAGACACTAGATTACCCCATAAGAAAAAGCTCTGTAGAACCGTTAATTTGCCTAACTCCCAGGGAATAGTACCTGATAACTGATTCTTGTCCAGCTGAACAGTGGAAAGGCTGGTACAGTTGCTCAACTGCCATGGTATTTTACCTGTGAGTGAATTATCTGATAGATGAAGCTGCTCCAGAACCACGAGCTTCCCAAAGTCCCCCGGTATTTCACCAGAGAGGTCATTAGAAGAGACATCAAATATAACAAGTGATGAACAGTTGGAAAGCTCTGCTGGGATTGGACCAGTTAAGGCATTGCCCCAAAGTAGCAAGCTAGTAAGTTTTTGCAACTTGCTCAATTGTGGAGGGATAGAGCCGGTGAGCTTATTCATGTGCAGATACAGATTTCTCAGCTCAGAACACAACCCAAGTTCTGGTGGCATTGAACCAGAAATTTCAGTATCATAAAGTGCTAGAGTCTGTAGATTGATCAAGTTGCCAAATGTAGATGGAATGGCACCGGAAAGTCCCGTGGCAGCTGCACCAAAAGTGGTGAGGTTGGTAAGTAGGCCTAACTGTGAAGGGATTTGTCCAGTGAGATATGGATTGCCCCCTATCCGAAACTGCTGCAGAGATGTCAAAGAGCCTAACTGTGATGGGATTGAGCCGTTGAGAAGATTGTCTTGGAGGCAGAGAACTTCAAGTAAAGTAAGATTAGAAAGATGTTGAGGAATGCTTCCTGTCAGTCTATTGGAGTTCAAGAAAAGGAATTGAAGTAAAGAGAGGCTTCCAAGTTCAGCAGGTATGGGTCCAGTGAGAGAGTTTGAGGAGAGGTCAAGTAGCTGAAGATGGGAAAGTTGACCAAAAGAGGGTGGAATGGAGACAGAGACATTGGTGGAAGAGAGATTGAGAAGTTGCAGCATTGATAAAGAGGATAGCTGAGGAGGTAAAGAGGAGAGGTTGAGAAAAGTATCTGGAATAGAGAGGGAGATTACTCTACCTTGAGGGGAGCAAGTGATACCTTTCCATGAACATGGTGTTGAGCTTGATGGCTTCCATGAGGAGAGAACAGGTGATGATTTTGCAGCAGGACCTGCTGCAGGAAGAAGAGAAAGAAGGGCTTGTCCATCTGGTGAGAGACAAGTGACTCCTATCTTTGTCAGGGTGAGGCAGAAAAATATCATGGAAAATAACAAAGTGGTAACACTCCGGGAAACAATGTTTTCCATTTGGACTGCGAAAATGGCTTGGTTTTGGAGATTAAGAACTTGGTCTAATGGAGTGTGGGTTATAGGGTCACCACGTCAGTCTTCCAGCTGTTGAATAATGGTGATTGGTGAAGCTGAAGCTGAAAAAAAGTCCACTCTAGGAGACCAAGTGCATGTGAAAGAGGGTCTCTATTGCTTAAGTTTCACACTAACATTTTCAATACTAGCATGTGAAACAAAAGAGACTGCATCATTATCTTTAGGAAGATTGTATAGCTAAGATAGACAGTGAAGAAAGCAATCTATTTCCCTCTTACCCCAAAAAGTGGCTCTGCTCTCACTACTACCAAATGGTAGAATCAAAGCTAGGCTTCTGATGATGCTTATTGTTTACTATGCTGCGGTTCCAGCATTTCTGATGCTATGCAAATGGTGTGGGAATGGTGGCATGGCCATCTAAGTTCTGGCACTTGTGGTGCATCCACCGTTCTTGGTTTCCATGATTCGCGTGACTGCTTACAGGTAATAATAACAAAGGAGAATACCTCAGCGGTGTAGTGCGGTGGCTGAGCTTTTTTGAGTTCAATGCACTTTGAAAACCTCCCCTTTCAATATATCTTTTACATTTAAATAGTAGTTAGTGTAGTTTTAATTTCATTGTTTTGGCTGTATTCATTTTTGTGTACATGTACCAAATTAGCCCTCCATTATGTAGAATATGAATATGTAGTTTGTGAATTGGGACATTGACAGTTTACAAAAAATCAAATTGTTCTCCTATCACTCACTGACACTCCCTCGCCCTTTCATTATCTTACTATTTAGGGAGGAGTGGGGCTTCCCTGTTTGTTCTTGAACCTGCTGTAGTGACTGACTTATTAAACAGACCAAAATTCTCACAACATTGATGAATCCTGTAACTACACAACCTGTAAATTTCAGTAATTTAATTCATAAAATTGCATGCCAAATATCTATTAAATGTAATTTGGATACACTTTCAACAGTGTCAATGTTCCAATTAAATTCATCTCTATATTCACATGACTTAAAATTGAATATGTATTCGTTAATGATAATGAATTTAAGCAGAGAGGTTTGTGACTTAAAATTGAATGTACAAAAGGTTTTTCAGTACATTAAAAAAATTAGAGTGAAAAACTGTGAGGCTTGTGACTATGAGAGCAACCTTGGAGTAAAGAAGTGATGCCTAAAAGGACAAAAGGCCCCTATGTAGACCTGCATGAATTTATCAAGGTTTTATATGAAATGCAAAACAGTACTTGCATTACATCAATGTGACAAAATTAGGGATTGTGGATAAGTTCCCTCTATCTCAATCCTGCTGGTAAGGGCTCGGATTGGGACAATGCAAGAGATTCAGAGCTGTGTGTTTATGTGCAAATGTGTCCATGGCGTTGGCATGGCACACACAGTAAGATTGGCTTCTTGGGAACAGAAAGAGCACTTTGATGAGTGAGGGAACTTAGGAGATTGTGAAAGGTTAAAAGAGTAGAGTAGGCAAAACAACTTCAATGTCTTTTTCTTTGCATAAACCAAGCATCATTAAACGTGGTCTTGGTTTTAAGCAAGTAACACTTGTTATTTAAAAGACATGGAGGGTAAGGTAGCGTAGTTATAGAGGAATTCCTACGTGGGAGGGGTGAAATTGGTAGTGTAAATTTTGTAAGTTTTACTTTTTGTTTGTAAGTGTGAGTGATTAGTGTTTTGAAGATTGATTTAAGAAAGGGTAGAGTGATTTGGTTACCGAGGAGAAGGAGGTGGGTTTGTTTTGGGAGTGGAGCAAAAGAAAATTGTATGTCACATGACAGAGAGGGGTTTTGGAATAAATTAGGGCACAGGTAACGATTAGGGTTTTTATTTTAGCTTTAGGTTTTCACTGTTTTCTTATATTTCAGCTGCACGAGGCTTGTCTCTCATAAATGTCACAAAATTTTAGAATTGGGAACCTTTTGGAATGGTAACTATGATTCCCAGATAACCAGTGCGGTTGCACCACCGGCCACGACTACAGAGCTTCATAACATAACATGCCAAATTCTTAAACTGAGCCAGAATACAAAAAAAATAAAAATATTAATTCTTTTATTCTGTAACCTTTTTAAAAAATTAATTGTGTTAGTTTTTCTTTTATTTACAATTATTTTTTTAATTTCATGTACTGCCCAACATTCGGCGCACTGCTCATATATGACTCAATAGAAATGTGTCAAATACATTAAGGATTGCTTCCCTACAAGATAAAACAAATTAAGATTAATTATAATTAAACGATTAATCACTCTTTAAGTAAAGTTAAGGAAGTATTAGAGTTTGATGGATTTGAGATAATTCTTCTGACAAGAAAAAGGTTGATAGGAAAATTATAATTAGGTTAATGCTTCAAAGGTACACTAAAAGAAATAATGGTAGAATTTTCAAAAGAACGACACCAAAAGATACAAGAGATACGTTATATCAGGTTAGTGTGAATTTAGTGTCCCAATAGAAATGGAAGCTAATCTTTTTGGTGTATTAGAGACAGTCTTCAATGGAACACAAATTTACAAGGTAGTGTTGGCTAAACCTACCTAAAGAAAAATATATTATTTAATTATAGCATGAGGTTGGGAGACACTAAAATGGATATAAAATTAAATAATTATTAAAAAGTAGACTTTAAGTCTAACTTGAACCTCATAAAATAGGTGAGGTTTGCACTTACTTATATACTATGAAATGTCTTAATCTCTAGTGTGATTATATATTATGGGTAGTCTGATAACGGCATGATGGCGGGTCGTCTGATAAGACCAACAAACAATCGCTAAGATAGGCTCGAAATGACTCTGATACGATATTAAGAAGTAGACTTTAAACCTAACTCAACCTCATAAAACCGGCTTATAAGGTTATGCTATGAAATGTCTTAATCTCTAGTTGATGTAGGATCTCCAACAATAATTAACTTAGTGTGAGTTAAAGTAACAATAAACGTCTACGTCACCTTAGTGTCGCCTAGACCTATGCTAAATGTAATAAAATATTAACTTACATCTACTTTTTGTCTTTATTCTATACGCTAACTTATTATTATTATTTTAATATTTTTTAGTGAGTTAAAGGTCTCTACTGTGCACACAATATTTAACATTTATTTTTGTGTTTAACTTGAGTAGACTTCACTCATGTTAGTGATTTCGTTTTTATAACCCTCACTTTTTGTTGGCAGTTAAAATGGATTTTTCTTGTAATGGTAGAAGGTGATGATTATTTCAACTATAACACGTGTAACTTTGCTAACTTGAACGTCATAATATCTTTGTAGGTACTCCCACTTAACCAAGAAATCGAGAGACGTGAATGAATCCCTTGATATCAAACCCTAAAAAAATAATTTGATAAAGAAAATGCAACATTGTAAGAATACTTCATTTTATCCAAATTTAAATTATTGATTTTTTTTTATAAAAGGCTATCATGACATAACTATGAAACCTAACATTCAATTAGGTTGATATCTCATATTTTAAAATTCATCTGTCATCACATCACATGGTATTTTCTTTAATCAATTTAACTAGTATAACTTTTTCTTTCTTGTTTATTACCATCATAAAAATAATAATAAAGTTTGGCACACTAAAAGTTCATTCTATTCCTCATTCTATTTTATATAAATCATTATTATTCTCTACATCAGTACCTCATAATGCAATTATTTGTTTATTTATTTTTCCTACATATAATTAAGAACTTTGTTTATCTTCTAAGGAATTTCCTGTTTTCATATATTTTCTTAATTAATTAAACGGCACTATTAGGCTTGGGTTTATGTGGGTTGAACACTGTTTCAGTTATGTTAATTAATAATTTAATTAAAATAATTATCATTATTATCACTTTATCACTAACCTTCAACACCAGTACTTTCATTAGAATAATACTATGATCCTTGATGTCATCAAATATCATTAAAAAAATATGTTTAACTAATTTTATTAAAACGAAAAATATTTAAACTTATATTTTTAATCTTAAAATTAAAAAAAAACATTGTAAATATTTTTAAAACTTATAAGTTCTTCTTGTATATTCACTAATTAGAATAATAATAAGTAATTCAAAAGTAATAATTAGAATAATGATAAGTAATAATTAAGTAATATGATTATATATTTATTTTCTTGTTCATCTCATTCTCACTTGTTTCTTTCTTTATTATTTTATTTTTTATTATATGGTAGATTTATCATTTGTTTTCCATTTTTATCTCTTTTTTTATACTCAAATCTATTAAAAAAGAAAATATGTATCATAAATGTTCCTCAAGTGACGTAGTTAACATGGTTTTTATAGATTCAACAAATATTCATTAACACAATATGATTAATGTAATCACAATAGAAAATATTATCATAGATCTTTCACTATCTATAACACCAAACAAAAATACGCATTAAACCAAATTTAATAAATTAAATATATTATACTATTATCAATTAGGTTAAGAGTATAACAAGATAGAGAAAATACCAAGACTTTTAAGAAGAGAATAAATATCGTTTTTTTTCTTTGGTAACCTACCAAAAGTTGAAACATTATGTTGGAAAGTAATTAATGTTTCAAAACTTATGCAAAATGTAAGATTGCATGAGACCATATTATCCATTAGAAAGCCGTTGCTGTCAAAGTAGCCAAATCACCCTTTTGCATTTCTTAAGGTAAAAGCATATGATTGACTCAATGGTGGAGTTATTCGTGAAAAAATGTTAGTGTGCGTACCTCCTTTAACGTATATTGTAAACCAAGATCTTCATATTTAATGTACATCATAATTACGTCTTCTTTTCGCCCTTTTGGGGCTACGCCAATTTAAATAACGATGATCAAAGACAATAAATAATTTAGGGAAAAAATAATTTGACCCTGCAACTAAGAGTCACTTGAAAAATATTCGAATACTTTAATGCGCCGCTATGTACAACAACTACGAATACAAAAAGTAGTTTCAATTTTACAAACAAAATTTTATTTGAATTGTGATTCATAATGGTGTATATATAATTAGTTTAGTTTATGAAAGTTTTATTTATTAAGTTATGTGGCATATCCCGATAGGACATGATGAATCCATTAAACCTAGGCTTCTGCACTCTGCACTGAACTACACAGGGAACAAGAATCTATTATTTTATGAGCTTTTGTATTTAAAAATATATGCGTAAAAAAAATAAAATTTTATCCATTAAAGTATATATAATAAGCATTTTTATAGTAGCTCATAAATGCAATAGGCTAAAAACCCTAGCTAGAGAATGGATGAGTGGGGTATATGGAGTGTGTAGGGTTCCCTTGTTTTCCGGGGTCCTAGCTACTTCATATGTTTATTAAGGGTAAAGAAAAAACAAAGAAAATGGGCATATATGTGATTTTGTAGTCCCTTCTAGTTGTACTTCACAATAAATTCCATGGTGATGTGCAAAGGAAGATTTTGAATGCTCATATGTAAGCATATATTCTAATCATAGTTAAGTTCATAGAGCCCCAAACCCTATCATGATGTAAAGGGGGTGCCAATATGATCTCCTTAAAATTATTTTTAGGATCAATTCTTCTATTAATTAGTTAATTGTCCATATCTTGTTGCCTCTTAGAAATGGAGAGAAATCATACATGTGTTATTTTTTTAAACGTAAAAAAACAATATAATTTATACTTAAGAGTTTTTCATTGTATACTCTTATTCTTCTTATTTTCATGATGAATGAAGATCAATAGATTTTTAATTATTTATATTTATATTTAAATAACAAGATATGAAAAGTATAGCTAAATGTCTACCTTGAATAATGTATTAGAGAATTAATATTTAATTAGAAAATTAGAAAATTTAATATGATCGAATGATTATTAATTTTAAATAGAATATATGTATATTTTTAGTAGCACTTAAAATATCATAAATATGTGTTAAAAAATAAATTTATATATATATATATTATAAATTATATTGAGATTTTCTAATTAATTTGTTAACAATAGAAAATAGTAAATGTTGTTACAAATTTTATTATGATTTTTTTATTAATTTGTTAACAAATAACAAATGTTGTTATACGTTTAAAAATAGAGCACATTGTAACTTTCTTAACTAAGAAATGACAAGTGTTACTATATATTTTAGAAATAAAATGTACTGTGATTTTTTAATTAGTTTTGATTGTCTAGTTGTTTTTCTTCAAAACATTATAAGAGTAATTTTACATTTTGGACATGGAGTTATCACTTTTTTATCCTCCTCTCATAGAAAATGGATATCAAATTATTTGAAGAGGTTTTCTCTATTTTCATAGGGTGTAATCTGCATGCACATAAAGTCTTTACATTATTGCTTAATTTTTATGCTTTAAAAGTTCATCAATAAATACATACCCTTGTGTATTATTTGTGAATCTTTTATTTTATATAATTTAAATATAAAATAGATTATTCGTTTATTTTTGTTGTATGATTATGGTTATATTGTATTATCAATTGTTATCAAATTTTTGGGTGTTTTATATTTAAATTATGTAAATTTTGTTTGTTTTCTTGTAAAAGTTTATTTCTCGTGTAAAGTGTTGTAGTGCAACAAGTTGTAGTTGTTTGATTCATTAAATCTTTCAATGGATTTGCATTTGAAAATGTAATAAAATATGAAGATTATATATATTTGTTCAATTTAAGCTAATGATTTTCTTTCAAAAGAACGTCTTTAATTTGAATACATATAAATAAATTACATACTATTGGTTTTTTTTAAAAATATATATGATATATGTTGTGACCTTATGTTTATTGAGATAATATCAGTAGAATTAATCATCATATCTGAAGTATTGTTCTTGAGTTCAACCCGGAAAGACTATATTTTTTATTTTTTTTATCAATAAATAATAAATGAATAAAAAAAGATATTTCAGGCGTGTCTAAACTCTTATAAGTATAAAAAAATCTTACAACATGACTTAGAAATTCAACTAGCAAACGATAAAAGTCAACAAAAAAACAATATAGTCTTAGGTTCCTTTAACACATCCTACACTGCACTTACATGATAGATTTATGCAGAGCACTGATTTTGAATACACATATAAATAAATTACATACTATTATACATGTTCTCTTTGAAAGATGAATATGATATGATATATGTTCTGATCTTATGTTCGTTAAGATAATATTCGTAAGGTTAATCACCGCATTTGAGATATTGTCCTTAAAAGACGTCTCTTCAAATTAAGAGAAAAATGTGTATTTAAATTTCCTTTGAACTTAACTTCTAAAAGATGATTTGAAATTATTAGACGTATTAGAACAAATATAAATATATATTAATATTTGTTTAAGTAGACAAATGATACTAAAATATAAATATATATATATATATCAACAAATAATAATATGTAGAAATTAATGTAAGTATCATTAAATGTACACTCAATCACACACAAATTCTTAGATGTATTTATAATAATAATATATAAAAATTTTGTTCTTTTTCATATTTTTATATTATTAGTTTAATTTTTTAATTATATTTTAAAATTATAATATAAAAAATCTACAATAATATATAAAGAAGATAAATATTTAATGTTTTATTTTATTCATAATTACATATTAAAAACTAAAAAAAATCCAAATACTAAAAGTGACTGGATTGTTATTGTTATTTTTTATATAACTATTATTATTAATATATTTTAAAAAATATATAAAAACACGAAGTACTTCTTTTTCCCTGGTTTATTATTATATTAATACTATATTTTTAAATTACATGGATATTTTCAATGTTTCACATTGATATTATTTAGTTTTTATTCATATTTTGATTAATTACATACAGCTTAAAATGTGTTATTTAAAATGCAGAATAATAAATAATTTTAATTATATGTAGAAATTGTTTTTAAGATAAAACTGGAAGTAACTCATATATATATATATATATATATATATATATATATATATATATATATATATATATATATATATATATATTTTTTATATATAAAAA
>Ga0123342_1001024_pt1 | contig 46440 bp, 20 predicted proteins | sample Turbeawhitnodule_FD_89960 | JGI IMG/M metagenome (GOLD analysis project Ga0123342, IMG submission 89960) | Root nodule microbial communities of legume samples collected from Mexico - Turtle bean Mexico white nodule | ecosystem: Host-associated > Plants > Roots > Nodule | place: Mexico: Nepantla...
ATTAATAATAATAATGATATTTAATATATGAAGAATTTTATTAATTTTTATTTTATTAATTATATTAATATTGATAATCATACTTATAAATATAATAATAATCACAACATGACAACAAAACTTGATTGGTGTAGTGGTTAAAGCTTCTATGGACATATCTCAAGGGACTTGGCTTCGAGTCTCACCTGCTGCAGTTTAGTTCTATAATAATTGAAAACAGTAATACCCACTGACTCCAAGTCCGTAGGTAATGTTGATTTACCTACGGATTTTGGCAGTTACATTATTTCATTTTTTTTCTATGATAATTTAAAACAATATAAAATTAATTTTATTCTAGAATTCTTTTAGTAGTGCTTTTTTACATACAAGATGACAAATGGATATTAGTTACGTTATAGTGTAATCACTATAACAAAACAAATTTTTAGCATATCGTTCATTTTTTTTATGGGCCAAAAAGTCCACTCTGCAAAGTTTAATGCAACAAGTATTTTCTTCTATCAATGGAACATATGCTATTAGAGTCAGTAAAACGTAAAAGTATTTAGTAATACAATTTTAGAGTGGGTTTGACTGACTCTAATCGAAGAAAAATAAAAAGAAAGTGAACATTAGGTAGGCTTGATAGACTCTAACATGAAAAAACAACTTTGCATGGATGTGATCCACACTAAAATAGATTAAAAAAAATCAAAGTAAATGAAGTATTCTATATATTTTTTATTTTTAACATTTTATCAATAAGAAAAAATAAATAAATGTGAACCCGTGATTCAACCCTTATATATATTGGGTTAAAAGTTCCCAATATTCTAAATTAAAGTAGCAATCTCTCCCAAACATCAAAAAAATAACTACCCAACCAAAGACAAATCACTTGTTTTAATTGAAAACATGCAAATCAAAGGATCAAGACTCCAATTTGAAAATGAAAAACAAGCATAAGAAACTTTGGAAGTAACCCAAGACCAAACCTTCAATTTGAGTCAAGAAGAAAATTTCAAAATGATTAATCACTCTTCCCTTAAAAATATGCTTATTCCGATTACGCCAAATCTCACTCACCAAAGCAATCCAGATATTTCCAAAAACTAAATTAACGGCAGTGGGAGCATCGAACAATGTAAAATGCAAGAAATGTGAGGTAGGCTCAAGAAAGAATATAATTCTAAGAAAATACGAATATAATTTCAATGAACAAAGGAACCAACAACAACAACAAAGTAACCAACATCAACAAAGTGCTAATAGAAAGTGTCTACCCTTAAACCCTAAATCCTGACCAACATGAAGGATCGTCTAACCTAGCATCTAGGGTGGACTTCTAGTCATAGGATCAAACATCTAATGTCAGCTCAAGCAAAAGAAAATCCTGGAATCTTTCGCATGCAGCATTCCCACACCACTCAATCACCAATTTCAACATTAAACAAATAAAATAAAAAAAACTCTATCAAAGTATAAAGTGCAACTCATAACTCACCTGTAGGCCAATAATGATAATATGTTCTTCCTTGCCTCCTCATCGCCATGTTTCATCTTCCACTTTTAGATGGGATCTTTCAATTCAAGTTTAATTTGTCTTTCTACATTATAGGGTTTGTCAAACCACTACTCCCTAATAAAAAATAGTAAAAGTATCCATGATTACTTACCATGAATGCAAGCCAGCCCTAAATTAGGGAGATAAAGGAAACCAAGAACCTCCACATAAAACACATGCACACAACAAAAAAGGAAAAATCAAGAAAGAAGAAACTAAGAACAAAAATAAGAAATAAGGAAAAAGTGAACCTCTCTTATCATTCTTCTTTTCTTCATATTATATTCAAAAGCATTGATCAAACGTTATCTTTTTAACAAATAAAAGCATCCTAAAAACCAACACGCTATATTATTGAAATATTAGTAATTTTTATGTGGACTAATTCTATTATAATTTTTAATTTTTTCTTTAAATTAATATATTTAAATTAGTCTTTATATAGACTAGACGAACGTTGTGTTTATATTATTTAGTAACATTTATTTAATATCTACTTTTATGTTTCGATACTAATAAATTCTTTATTATATTTTATTTTTTTAATTTTTTGTGTTATCTTAGAGTTTACTTAGCTCACTCAATGTTTCATATTTAATTACTGTCTCATTAGATTGGGTTTGACTCACTCTAATAGCGTCTCCCATTTATTTTATTTTTAATGAATACAAAATTTATTTATTTATTTATTTATTTATTAAAATTAATTATTATTTAATAAAAAATAATATAAAAATACTGTTTTATAATCAAAATAAATTATATTTAAGAATTTGGAAATTAAAATCAATTCAATTATTTTAATTTAAAATATCATTTATTATTGTAATTAATATTTTCATCATGTTCTATATTTTAGTTAATGAAAAAATTAAAAAAGGAAGAGAATTAAATAAAGTATTAAGACTCTATAACAAAATCACCCGAATAAAAAATCATTTTATAAAAAAAAAAATTGTTATATTAATTAAATTAGATATTATTTTAGATAGAAAAAAAATATTAATGTTTAAATTAATTTATATTATTGATAAATAGTTTTTAAATTTACATCTAATTACTGATTTAAAAATTATTTATCAATAATAAAAATTAAAATATATATCAATAAATTTTCTTAAATAATATTTAATTTAGTTAATATAAAATTAATTATTTTTTATTATTAAAGTTTGTTTTTATTTAATAATTAGTTAATAATAAAATTATTTATAACTCACTAGAGTCCAATCTTCCCAAGATTTCTACTCATAGGAATCCAACAGCTTCTAGGTTCCAATAACACGAATGATGGGCTCAACCTCTTTTAAGTCATCCAAATAGTTATATAATATTAATATTGTATATTTTTTTAATTTCTAATTATTATCTTAAAAAAAATTCATCGTCATCAAGTGTATGGTTCATGCATACTGTGATTGATTCTTCCATACTGTGCAATATTTCTTCGTGAGATGCATTTTATTACCTCCCCGCATAACTCAGAAAAATTTCCCTGACTAGTGTTAACAACCTTGTTTATGTCTACGCTAATAACGATAAACAGAGCAATCACCTCAGCTTTTTGCAAGAATCAACATCATTTTATTATTGTTTCATCATTTGTAATAATTCAACCAAAATAAGTAACTACGGTTGTTGTCCCTCCATCAGCTATGTACCTTGTACAATTCAAAATTAAATCAATCAATGTACATCTTAACGTTGCATTTTATAAACTAATATGTGTCATTCTCAGTTGTTAGAAGAAATTGGTTAGTTGACGTATTCATTTCATTCATATAGAAATTTGTATTATTATTTTTATTTGGAATCGATAACAGATCACATAAAATACATATTATGATTATTATTAATTTTATAATTCTTATTATTATTAATATGAATAAGAATAATATTAATAATCATATCAATAATATTGTTAATATTACTTTTAATATTATTAAATTTTGTTATTAATATTAATATTTTAGTAATAATATTAATATTATTAAAATTCATATGTAAAGTGTAATGCATGATTTTATTTACTTATTTTACGAATAATATTTTTTAAAAGAAATCGTTTCAATACACTTAAAATTATGTATGAATTTTGCTTACAAATTATTAATAAATTATTATAGTCAAACTACTAGTATTATGTACCAAAAGATTAGTAAATAACTTAATTTATCTATAGGTAATAATTCATACATAAAAAAAATTCTTAATTTATCTAAAAATCTAAATAAATAATCATGAATATGTAATAATAAATTTTCTTATAGGTTGAATTTCTTTCTTTCTTGAAGGAGTGTTTATAACTACCGTATCAATTGTAGGCGTCTAATCTTCTTTACTTTAAAGGAGAATAGTTTAATTGTAAGATTATGAGGCGTGGTTTATATTAAACAAAATCTAACTTTTATGTGCACGAATGGCTCATTGATAGACAAATCTAACTCCTCGGATCAATGAAACAAATAATGGACTACATTTGCATTGGGTGAGAAAGCAGAGAACGGTTTGGATATATTAATTAACAAGTTAGTGAGCAATTACACTATGATTATCATATAATTGAACTTGGCAGAATGGTATAAAACTATTATTAGCAACAAGAACCATTAATCATGAAATCTTGATATAAAGTAAATCAATTTATATAAAAACATATAAGCTATTAAAAATATACACATCTTAGGTAGGAATATATATATAAATAGGATTGGACTACAGCATATTACTACTGTCTCACCCCTGAACAACTCAATTTTCCAATATAAAAGATATAAAATACATTATGTTTTCTGCCTGCCAAAGAAGTCATGATCCACTTTTGAAAAAAAAAAGTTTTAACTTTCCACAAACATAAACCACAAAATCATGCAGACATAACAAAAAGATCCTCTTCTATTTTTTTATTTTTTTATTATTATTATTATTATATTGGCAACAAGGTGGAACAGTTTTAATTAACCAGCTTTTCTTAAAAAAACTAAGTATAATTAATTCTTCATCAGTCAAACTAGCAAGAAGGAATAGAGAGAGATTAATTGGCCAAAGGTGGCAATAAAATCAGCATTTGCCATGATTTACGCATAATGCTGACCCTAATCATATCAGATGCGAGAAACAGGGAAATGAATGAGAAGAAACAGCCATTAGAGAAACAAAAGAGCAGTTAATTGTATATTATATATTCCATGATACCTATATATTCTTCTTACCTGCCCCACTCCACCCAATATTTTATCATATAAACACATTATCTTCTTTCTTCTACCATCCTTCACTGTTCCACTTTCACATACTTACACTGGAACTTGGACTACACATCAATTTCATCAATTTAACTATACCCTTCTCAATCATCTTATTTATATATAAGTAAACTGAACTGCATCTTTCTATGTCTCAAACAGCTTCCACGACGAACACAATGGAAAATATTCCAGCATTGATTTACAAAAACCCCATTAGGAGAAGTTCTAGGCGATCTACAATGTATCTTGGCGTGAGAAAACGGCCATGGGGAAGATATGCTGCTGAGATTAGAAACCCTTATACCAAAGAGAGACACTGGCTAGGCACATTTGACACTGCTGAAGAAGCTGCTATTGCCTATGATCTTTCATCTATCAAGATTTGTGGCATTAATGCTCGAACTAATTTTCATTACCCTTTTGTGTCTCTTCCACCACCTCCTATGGCGTTGCCTCCTCCACCGCTACCACCTACCCAGGAGTTGGATCAAAGTGTTGGAGTTTGTCCAGAGATGAATGCTGCTTTCGATGGCGATGATGAATCTCTGGTTATTGCTTCCATTTTGCAAAGCTTCTCTAGCTCTGGTAACTGCTCTTTTTAGTTTTTGGTTCCAATGAGACCTAAAAGGCCTTCCCCTCATCAATTGTAGGACCAATAATTCTAATTTATTTTTTCTCCTTCCTATATAGTTACTTCATGGCTTCTACCTTCATGTAAATAAAATTATGTTTTTTTTCATATATTGCTCGTTGAATTTCAAGAGGTTTCTTAATATTGGTATAAAATGGTTTACTAGCTATAAATTTGAATTATCACTACAAGAAAATCATGAAATAGAAACTAATTTTTAGACACCAAAATAATTAGTTGCAATAGTAACTAAATTAGATATCAGTTTAAAAATTTTAAAAAAAAATGGTTTCTAAATTAGTTTTTATTATTGTTAAATAGTTTCAAAATTGGTATCTAATTTGTCACCAAAGTTTTTGCTACCAAATTTAGAAACTAAATAATTGGTAGTTAAAACTTTGATTGTTAATTAGATACCAAAAACTATTTAATAATAATATAAATTAATTTATAATTTTATTTTATTTTAGTTTTTAAAATAGTCTTTAATTTAGTTACAATTGCAACTAATTATTTTAGTGTCTAAAAATTGATTTCTATTTCATGATTTTATTGTAAGTTGATTCTTGATTTTGTTCAATGAATATTCATTAGAAAATTATGCTTAGAGTTCTTTACAATCTTGATATAGTGATTTATATATATAATAAATTTATAATTAAATGATATAAAAAAAATATTAAAAATAGTATTTTGGACCGTAGAGTAAATGTAAAAAGAAGTTAGTTGGCAACGTATCGAGTTCTTTAGGTAATGGAAGAAAAGAAAATGGTACTACTTACTTACATTTCCTAACTACATGAAATAATTTGATGGAATTCAATTGGAAATTTAAATTTAACTTCTATAGTCCTATCAATGTAAACTTAAATGATAGGGACTATAAAAGAAATTAAAATGCAAGGAGAATTAAAATCTTACATCTAAGAAAATGAATGGTTCTTGTTTAGAAAAACGAAAAAGTAAATTTGTATGACTATAGGAATTAACCGAGTGATTAAACCTAATTAATTTTTTCATATTATTATTTGTTACTTTTTTATTGTTTTAGGTCACCGTTAGATATTGTGCGTAATATTGATGACTCCTTACATATCAGATATGTCATACATAATTAAATTAAAAACATAGTTATTGAAATTGATAACAAAAAATGATAGTTTTGTAAATAATAAAAAAATAAAAATAATACATTTATGGAGATTTGAACAAAAAGTAACATTTAAAAAACAATGATAACTATTGGCCAATAATTTAAGGATTTGGAACAATATGAGAAACACAAACCGGATTTTAAGTAGAAAAGGAAAAAAAAAATCAAATACTATTGTAACTTTTCAGCAATGATTAGCATTGCTATAGTTAGATAAGATGAAAAAATAGATAAATTAGATTAATGATAAAATAAAAGCAATTAAAGCTAAACACAATTCTATGCTTAAATATTTTTTTGTAAACATTATTTATTTTAGTTTTTGTAAATATATTATTTTATTTATTAATCTCTATAAATACATTATTTTTATTTTAGTCCCCATAATTATATTATTTTTAGTTTTTGTGTATATTATTTTTTTAATTTATTAGTGTGACGCTTTTTATGCCATTTGTTTATTTTGATATTTTTTATGACATAGTATGTGATTCTCATGATGTTATTAAGATGCTATCACCATTAAAATTAATTGAAAAATTTAATAATAGATAGTAAAATAAAAAAATTTGATAAAGATTAAATTAAAATACTTCTGTTTTATGGAATAAATATTTAATTAAACCTAAAATATACTATCCAAAATAAAGAGGAGTACTAATAATACACGTTTATCCTAGTGACTAAAATTTATTAAAACTACAAAATTAAGAGGAAAACCGTTAAATAAATTATAAAACCTGACAGATTTTATATCTTCTAATAAATTTTAACTGATAGGAGAGGATATATTAAAACGAATTTCTAACATTTATCTATAGTGAGAGAGAACTGGTTTTATTACAGTATTATAACAACGAAATAATTGATTGTTGTTTCTTAATTTAGACGCTAAAAAAATTGAAATACTGAACCAAAATGCTAATTAAAATCCTTAAAAAAATATACTCTTCAAATAAAATAAAAACATAATATGTCCCATGCCGTGGACCATGATCCACCTCCTGATCCGACACACCACCTTGCTGACATCTCAGACATCGTATCGTCTTCTGTTTAGCCTCTCCTTTTTATCGGAAAATAAATGGTGGATATATAAGATGAATAAAGATTTTTTATATCACTTGAAAAAGTATTGTCACGTCGAAAGAATATAAAAAACTAAAGAAGTGTGAAAGTATCGAGATTTTTAATAATATAGTATAATATTTTTATCTCTTAAATTATGAAAAGAATTAAATATGTTTTTGAATTGATTTTTCTCTTTGGTATGATTATTTTTAATAAAAAAAATTAAAATAAGTTATTATTAGTTTTTTATATATATATAAATAAATCGATTTCATGTTGAAAATTCATTTATTATGTTAAAATATAAATATTTTCTTTAAATGTATAGGAGTTTAAAGTTTAGATTTGGATAAAACTCAGTTTCGTAAAGATAAAGTATATTTAATCTTTATTAAAATAAGTAAAATTTAAAATATATATATATATACATATCATATAAAATAAATTTTAACTCAAATTGTATTAAGGTTATCCATTTTAATAATATTTAAAAAATTCACACGTTTTATTAATTAAAAGATAAAATTATACTAAGTTGACTCCAAAGAAGATATATGGTACTACAATGCTAAAATTAAAATGTCTTGCAGGCGCTGTCTGATGCTGAAAATTGACAGGAAGAAGCCAGAAATTAAATGCTGACATTAATTTACTGGTGAGAGACCTTCTGAATATTTGGACCAACATTTAATTCCCACACACGTACAGTACAACTCTATCTCAAAAGGGTAAAGTAGATGCAAGATGAATAAATAGGTAGAGAAAGCAAATTTATGACAACTTGCTTCAGTTTAGCTAAACACTGAGAAGGAAAGTCTGCATAATTTCTTATTTATTCTGAAGGCCTCATCCTAGAGTAAGCCCTTAAAAGTTCCTGCAGAAAAAGTAATTCCGTTGGTGATTAACCTGATCTACTATAGTTAAAAATGCAAAGATTTTGATATCTAGAAAAGAAAAAAAGTTTGAGATTTGATAACAGGGAGAAGCTTACTAACATACAAAGCCATGGCATATATTAATCATGCTGAGGGCCAGATCCGTGGCTAACTGTAGACCTTCTACCACTCCTTGCTATTAAACTCGTACTCTGCACAACGTATTTTAAGATTTTGGTCACTGATACAAAAAATTAATGGGGTTTGTGTTTTGGATTATCACTAGTATACTAATGTTTTCATGCTCCTTGTCTTCATCTATCTACTAGACACAGTGCCACAACTGGCTTCAGTTCTGGTGGAGTGGTAATGCCCAATATTGATGATAAAAATCATTTTATATGCAAAATAGTTTTTGGTTTCACAGGAAACAAAAGTAAGGTTTTGTCTATATGGTTCCAAACAACATTATCTTTAAAAAGGGAAACTGAAAATGTTGAACAAGTGTTTCATAATCTTCAAAGCAAAACGGTCCACTCCTATATATGATCTATATAAAAGTATTGTGTACTATGTACATGGAACTGGTTCTTGTTTTGGTGATAAAAACACAAACACATGTATTTAGAGAGAGAGAGACATACAATGGTGCGATCTGTCACGGATGGTGGACCTGCAGCACCTAGCGAGGTTGTGTGAGTGTTGGTTGGAGAGCTTATAGTAGGATCTGCAGCAGCATGAGTTTGTGGCAGTGAGCTTCTCTCTTGTTTTGCCTCTGAAGACATTGAGGTTCCAGACTCAATACCTAGACACCTCAAAAGGGTCCTCAGTGCTTCTTGAAGAAAATGGCATGGATGGTACACATAGAATGTGGCTGTTCTCTCTTCTTCATGCCATGGTGATGATTCTTCCATTCTCTTTTCCCTTAACTTCTTATGCGTTTTCTCAATTAATCTTACCCTTTAAGTGCTTTTAAGTGCTTTGTTTGCTTCTGTCAGCTATCACTACTCGCTTATAAATTAAATGCAGTCCCTTTCAAAAACTTATAATCTTAGATAAGTGAAACAATATAAGAAATATGTGTACTGATATCTGTGGAGTTGAGAGCTCCATTATCCTTTAAAAAACGTATTAGTAACTTAAGGATGGAAATATTGTTTTTAAGAGATTTCTCAGTGGATTATAACTGAGAAAAATGTATATAAATTGTAATTACTTATTAGAGATACAGGAACACGTAACCTTCTCCTAAATGAAAAAAAAATTAATACAAGCAAATGAAATACAGAATTACTTCACCCTCTTTCTCTAACCAAATCATCTAAATTATTTTTTTTTATCTTTCCTTTCTTCACCACCAAAACATTAGAAGAGAAGTTGTCCATAAATAATTTTCCTTTAAATATAGCATTGCAGCAGAGATGGGAGTGTAACAGCAGAATAGTTGGTATTAAAAGATTTAAAAAATTGCTGCAACTTCAATGTTTATTACCTTCTGAGGAAGCAGCTGAAAGTGTCTGGATTAATGGTGGTGCAGAATGGCATAGAAAATTAATTGCAGAGTTGTGAAAAGCACAGTATACCGAGTGAAACCCACTGTGTGTATCTATCTTCTTGTCCTTATTGCACCTAATCCTCTGATATAAAAGACTGGTCATACAAAGTTATAGGCCCACATCGATCCACGTGATTAAGTCTCCTTTCATCTCACAACACGATCATATGCTGTGCCAACTTCAAAGATAACCAAGTGTAGTTTCGTAAAACTTCTTTTCTACTTTTAACAACGTCTTCACTAATACAGTTACTAAATATCGGAATCACCTGATTTATAAATACTACTGAAAATACACGCACTTATTTACATGTATATTTACTTTTTTTCTTATGAAAACAAATAATTTTTGAAATAAATATTTTTTTCTATTACAAGTTTTCGTAACAAATACTTTTTTAATAAGTTTATTCTAGATTTTTTTTTAGTTTGTTGGTGATCTTTATTATTAAAAGTAGTTATTTAAATTTAAAAGAATAATTACTTAAATCATAAAATAATAAAAACTTGTATACAATAGTTAAAATTTCTTTTTAATATTATAAATATGGCCTTCATTAACCATTTAATATATTAAAATAATTAATATTCAAGATACTTAAGAGATATTTTAGAAAAAGATACCACCAAATATTATATATATATATATATATATATATATATATATTATTTGTAATAAACTATAAAATAGTTTTAGAGTAGAACATAATTAAAGTGATACATGATATTTTATTATTAAAATAAAAATTGTATAAAAATATAAAAATTAGTTATTTAAGTTTCATTTTAATATAATCACCATCTCTCTAAAATTATTGTTTTCCTAATCTATTTTCTTTCTAAGATTTTGACCATCTCTTTCATCGGATTGACGATGATCGAATGCCATGGGTTTCTCTTAATAGTAAGTTCATTTTTTTTCTTATTTTTCTTTGAGTCAGATTTGAGTTTTTAGGTTTATTTAGTCAAAATATGTTTGCATGTGATGTTTATAGCCTCAAGGTTAGTCCATGTTAGTTCATAGTCCCAATTATATGTTTGGGATCATTGATCGGAACTTTGTGGTGCAAGTTAAGTTGTTTATGTGTTCTTTAGGAGTTGAAGTTCTTTGTGAGTAGCCTACTTCTACTTAGGTAAGGGAAACTAGTTTTACTCTTCAAAAAAACCCTAAGTTAGAAGATTTGAATGTGAAGGTGACGTGAAACTTTAAATTTTCTCGCAAGATTTGTTGTTGAGTAAATTAGTGTATTTTGATTTAAATTGAAAGTGAAAATATTGAGATGAAAGATATTGTTGATTTGGTAAGTTTACGAGTTAATTGTAATGTGAACAAATTTCTTGCAATGTGTTTGAATGGTATTATGAATCATTTAAAATGTAAACATTGAGAATATTTTTTGTTTGAATTTGGATGTTGAAATTGAATGAATTTGATTTTGGAAACCATGAGTGTATAGATATATAGGTTGACACGAGAGTTCAAGTAGAATAATTGTCCAACTTTGAGCAAGATGGTATCAATTTTTGGTTTGATATGTTTTGTGAAAATATCAATTTTGTATTAATTTTTTTAGTGAAAGCTTGAAAGATATCAATTTTATGTTATGTATGTTAATTTCACTTTAGAGAGATATTTTATCTTTAGCGAAATATCCTCTTTCAAGCTAGATTAGGATAGTAAAACTCACCTTCCTCTTGAGTCCATTTTCACTCAAGCGATAGGATTCTCGCTCAAGCAAAAATGGGATGGAAATTTGGGTTGTTGTCGGGTTTATTTTCATTCAAGTGAGACGATTCTCAGACCAACAAAAATAGCACTAGAACTGAGCTTGCTCTCAGCCTCATATTCGCTCAAGCGACGAGATTTTTGCTCAAGTGAGATCAATTTTTATTCAAGCTATAAAAAACTTAAACTTTAGATTTTTCTTCTGAAATAATGTTTTATAATTGTTTATTGTTTTAATTAAATTTTATGTAAATTTTTATTTATATATGTAATTGAAAATAATGTTTTATAATTTTTATTTACCTTTTTTTATTTTTGGATTGTTTAATGATCTAAACTTTTGTGTGATTGAATGACGTATTTATGTATGATATGAAATATGAAATAATGTGAGAATGTGATGAGACATGGTATTTTCAGGAAATGAAATAACATGTTGAGATTGTTAGGATGTTCGTTGACTGGGGATTCATCTAGAATGAGGTATCCTGATTTTACGTGATATATTGGAATCATATAGATGGAGATTATCAGGTGATGAGAGTTGAAGGAGATTCATATGAATGAGTTTGCAATTTAAAGATATTTGGACTGACCTATTATATGAATTAACCATATAATATGGGATTATTTAATACTGAGATTAATATTTGCATAGTTGCGTTGATTTCAAAGTGGGGTAGTATGACAAATGTAGATATCTAAGTTTAAGTCAATGCATGAGTCTTCTAAAAGTAGAGTCAAATGTGTGTGTATGTTGGTCAATGAATTTCTCACATGAGAAATATTGAGTATGAATTATTTATAGACACTTGATTGCTTTGATAAAATGTAATGTATGAACAATGATGAAATATATGTTTATGATTTAAAGTCACATTTATATTAGAAGTTTTAAAAATTGTTACTTTACCCTATTGTTTGTGTTGTGTTCATTTTTCCTTATCCATGATGATCATGTATTATACAGAAACATATGATGATGTTATATGTTGTTGCATGTTATAGAGCTCCAGTAGAAACTAAACAAGTGTTTCATTTTCTTTTAACTTTTTGTTTCTTATATATAAATATTAAATTGCTTAGGAATATATATTTTGAGATTATGTATGAATGATTACATATACTTATACATTTTAATTACATATTTACATAATAATATAGTATTAAATTGATACAATTAGAGATGTTACATTATTCATAACAAAATATATCTAAGGTTTATAACCTTTTTCGTTTAAGTAAATTTGATAATTTTATATATAATCTTAAATAATAATAAATATATTTTGCTGATCCGTAAAACACTTTTTTTTGTTTTTTATTATTTAAAAACATTAATTAATTGATAACATTTTTTAAGTGAATTGATGAAGTGTTTATTAAATGATACATTGACTATTAACTAAAACTTATATCTATAATTGTTATCTTTAGATTTTTAATAAATTTTTACATGGTTTTCAAAAAGAAAATCATTTTAATCTTCCATAAAAAAATCTCTATATATTAAATTAATATTAAATAAAAAATATTCAATTTGATGAAAATATTGTTATTATTTTATTTTTCATTTTTTAAATTTTATGCTCAGATAGAGAATATTGAAAAAAGAATGTAAATTGGGTGCACATTTTAGAAAATCCTAATTTTCATTTTATTAAAGATATTTTAGTCTTTTTCTTTATGTATATTGGGTGCAGTTCAAAATGATCTGGTGCAGGAAGAATCTGTCAAAAAAAAAAGGTTGGTTATGGCAACCCATTCTAAATGGGCCAATCACTTCCTACACCATATAGTTACATCCAATTTTACTCTTAAAAGAAAATGAGAAAAACACATTCCGAATTACATTTACCGGAATATGTTTTGAGATTTTTTTTTGGAACGAAGTTTTTTTATTGTTGATTTTTTTATCTAAAATGAGATTTTGATTTTTGTTTTAAGATTTTTATTTTAAAATATATTGTTTTCAATTTTAGATTTTCATTTCAAAAAAGAATGATATTTTCGAAATTTTAAAACTATGTAGAGTGCAGGCTCAAAAAGAATGGGTGTAGAAAGAATTTGCCTCTAAAGGGTCTACAAAGCCGTCTTCGGGTTTCTAAGTTTGTTTCTACTAAAAACTTAGGGCTCTTTCTTCCTGAACCGCATAATTTTTAGTTGCACGACTATAATTTTAAAATAACTATGTATTCTAGAAATCTTCTGCAGCAAGGATCTTAGAATTTTCAGAAGATGATTTTTACATTTCGAGTGAGCTTTTTGGAATAAGCTTTTTCAAACAGAATTTCCAAACACAAAATTTTCGAAACATACATAATATCTTCCAGAATAAGTTTTCTAAAATATAAGAAATATATTTCAGAATAAATTTTCCAAAATATTTATATTCCAAAACCAGCATTCTAGAAATAACTTTTTTCATAACAAGTTTTCTTCTTTTTCTTCCTCTTAAAGAGTGATGCATATCATTACATATTTTTTTTATATATATATTTAGGTGAAGAGAAAATTGTCATAAATGGCCATTTTCGATTAGTACCGGTGCAGTTAGTAATATTGGGATGCAGGAAGAAAGAACGTAAACTTAGACTTGAGCCACACTACATGGTCTTGGCCCATTTTCTAGTTATGAAGCCCAATGTAAAAACATATCTTATTTTAAACTTCGTCCATATTAAAAAAAAAGGTCAACCTTTTTAAGGTTGTAACTGTACGACAATTTTTTTCAGTACAAAACTGCAATTTTTTATTTTCAGCAGAAAAATGAGATAAATTTTATGACCAAAAAGTAAGCCTGAGTAATTTAAGGATAATTATTTCCCCAAGAAGCTGTGGCTAATAAAAAATGAATGGTGTAAAAGTTTGTTAATGTAAAGAATAAGAAAAAATGCAGAGACAGGTGTGAAGGTATGATGAGGGGTTTGGGTTAGGCCCAAAGATTGAAATATTGAAAAGGCAAAAGGCTTTTGATGGGCCCCTCAGACGAATGTGTGGTGAATGCGACCATTTGGTTTTTTGTATAGAAGAGAACATTATTTATTTGGAATGCATGAAGTTCCAAAGGAAAAAGAAAATTTAAAAAACTGACACACGTGGGACTGGGAAAGTACCTCTCTACCAAATCAACCACTTTCATAAAACTCCAAAATTAGTGGGTTTCGATATTATTATTTGCTTTGGAATTAAATTGGATGGTGTTATACAAAAATTGATGGATGTAACTATGAAAATGTCTCTTTCTTTCAATACCATCAACTTTTCCCCCTTTCTCTTTGTCCTCATGCTTCCATGCAACTCATAACAACACATTTATATCTTCTTTATTCATTTTTTTCATTCTTAAGTTCCTAATATTTAATTTATCCACACCTTCTATAATTAAATTAATCAATTTTATTATCATGCTAAACAAAATCAAGTATACAACATTTATTATTAAAAAAATAATTAAATAGAAATTAATTTTTAAAAAAATAATTATTATATTAACTAAATTAGATATATTTTAAAGATTAAAAAAATTATTGATATCTAAATTAATTTATATTATTGATAAATATATTTTAAATTGATATTTAATTAGTTAACAAGGTTTTAACTATTAATTATTTAGATTTTAAAGTTAGTTGTTAAAACTTTAATAGTTAATTAAATATTAATTTAAAAATTATAATTTAATTAATATTATAACTTTTTAAAATTGATTTCTGTTTAGAGAAACTTACAAAATAATTATTCGCAATTATATTAATATTAAAGTTTTTAAAATTTGAGTGTAATCTTAGTTGGGCAATTTATAAAAGGAAAAGTAGTCACTCTCCATTAATTAATTATTGATTAATGTATCTTAATAATGGGTTTTATTGGTAATGTTTTGGTGTTGTTGCCATCAAGGTTGTCTTAAACTAACAGCTCTCTCCCCTCTAAGAAAAGTACTTCTGCAATCATTAATGTCATTGCAATCCAACATCATACTCCATCACAGTTTTTTTAATATTTTTATTTCTTGTTTGTCAATTTAAACTTTATTAAGATTTGTAACTGATGGGTCATTTAAACTAAATTTTAAGTCTCATATTGTTTGCATAATTACTAAATTTTGAAAAGCTCAATATAAAATATTTAGACAACTGTAATTATAAAAGGGACAAAGAAAATTACAAATATTATATAATACATCTTATTTACAAATGTATGTGTAGTTTAATGTTGAATATTTATAAAATTACATGTTTATTACTTTATTTAATTTTATGAAGTTATAATATTTTATTTCTTTAATAATTTATATATTATTATTTTATTAACAGTGATGCGATCAGAGATACACTATTAAATATTGACTTATTACCTTAATTGATAAAATAATTGATCCAATTTTAAAGACAGCGTGGAAGAGTATTGATATATGTCAGTCTCATTGTGGGGTTTTAGCTGTCGACTAACATCATAATGTTTTTAGAGTTTTATGATTTAATAGTGAAAATATATTATTATTATTATTATCTAATTAATAATATTTATATATAATTTTAAATCTTCGAGTTAATTTTCATAAAAATTAAAATTTTTGTCCCAGTATTGCTCATACATTCTTCTTTTAAAAGATGCTTAATATTGAGTTATTTCTCTTACACAAAATAAGTATTTTTCTCTCCATTATTTAAGATTGTGTCAGAAAGGAATAAAGAAGAATAGAAAGATGGTGTTAAAATAAAAAGATTACCATTACCCTCATACGTTTGTCATTGTTCTTATGGACATTAATGTTTTTTTAATAAACATATACTCTATTCTTATGCATAGAAACAACCACATATCATTCTAGAGTCTTGATTAAAATATAAAATCTTAAGAAAATATATTATCATATATACTATCATAGTAGGTTAGTTTTTTTTATGATTTCATTATCATATCTCTTATTTATTTATTTTTTCTTTTTTTTATGGAGTCTTCAACAGTAGAAAATGAAACTCGGTCAATTATAAATTGTCTTTTGAATCCCTCTAACCCATATGCTACTTGTATTTGGAGAGTGTCAAACTTATTTTAGTCTCATTTTCTTTCAATTGAACTAACTACCACTCTTGGAGCATAACCATGAGGGAGACTCTTATCTCAAAAAAACTAACTGAAGTTCATAGACAAAACTATTAAGATTCTCGAGCATGAAGATTCTACCTTTGAGGTCTGGGAAAGATCCAATGTGATGGTACTTTTGTGGATCACTTGTACTTTGTCTACTCGAATTGTTGAAAGTATTGTTTACATTAACATTGCAAAATATCTTTAAGGAGATTTAAAAGAAAGGTTTTCAAAGGGTGATTATTTTAAAATTTCTATTTTGATACAAGAAATACATTCAATGAAGCGGGGAGAAAGAAATGTGACTCAATTTTACATTGTTCTCAAAACTCTTTAGGAATAGCTTAAATCTTTAGGCTTATACCAAATTGTATTTTTTATCTTTCGTGCAACTATGCCTTGTCTAGAACTACTCCAAAATACATAGAATTGGAGTATGTAATGTGCTTCTTGAAAGGTCTTAGAGAAGTGTATAGCAGTATCAAGACTCAAGTTCTTCTTATGGAATCGCTTCCCAACATCAATTGATCACTTTCTTTAATTAAGCAACAGAAAAGACAACTTACAGGTAACACTTTACATGAGACTAAAGTTGTGGTTAATGTTGCGAAAAAACATCAACATAAAGGCTTTTATATCTCATTAATACCCAACTTGATATTTATCATCATGTTGCTCAACATGTTCTTCACTATATTAAGTCCAACCCTTCACAATGATTATTCTTTGCCTTAAAAAAAGACATACAGATAAAGGGTTTTAACGAATCAAAATACCCGTAGGTAAAGCATAGGGTACAACATATTTATAGGACTATCATTTACTTCATGGAAGTCTAATGAGCAAACCACAATTTCTCGTTCTTCTTCTGGGGTAGAATATCGTGTTGTAACTACTACTACTTGTGAGTTACAATGGATCCATTATCTTATCTGATATCTCCACATTCAACATGATGCTCTTATTGTCTTATGTTGTGTCAATCAAAAGACTTGTAATATAGCTCATAATATTATGTTTATGAGCTTATCAAACATATTGACATTGATTGTCATGTCTTATTGTCTTATGTTGTGTCAATCAAAAGACTTGTAATATAGCTCATAATATTATGTTTATGAGCATATCAAACATATTGACATTGATTGTCATGTGGCATGTGATAAACTTCAAGCTAATCTTTTTTCAATTTTGACCTATACGTTCATTTGACCAACTTGTGGACATATTTATAAAGTTTCTTAAACATTGTTTAAAAAATATTGTTTACAGGCTTGGAATAATGATTATATATTATCCAACTTGAGGAGGGGTGATAAGTTTCCTAGTTTTTTATTTTCTGTTAATACTAATTTTATATCAGTATATCATTTTTTGCAAGCTTCCTATGAACAAGAGATCTTATGTTTGTTTTGTTAAGTTTTTTTAGAGTATAACTCAATCATTTTATCTTATTCTTTCTCTTATTTTGGTTATGCATACTCGACTTATAGACACATAAAACCATCATCTATTATACTACATTATTGACTAAAATTAAGAATCTTAAAATCATGTATTACAATATTCAATAAAGCACCAGCTATTTCTATGACCTTCATTTTCTCTCATGCATGTCATGGATGTCGTAGGAGACTACGCTACAAGCGACCTTCTGGATGCTGAACAGGGACACTTTTACTTTGTGTATGTAATCCATCTCTCCAACAAGCATTACAAGTATCAATTGAATCTTGTCATATTTTTTTTGCAAATATGAAAAATAAGATAATAAGAAGATGGGAGAGGTTGTTTATAATGTGGTATAAGAGGTTCGATTTATTAATTTTACCTAAAAAAAGAGGAAGAACAAGGTCAATATGTGAACAAAAATGAAGAATAAAAGTTATGATCAACTATTACTACTTTTGTTTTCAATTATAAGATTCGCGGATTTTTACAAGATTAGTGTAGTTTCCATATTTTTATAATCAATTTTTAAATTATATTTTTTTTACATAAGTTATTATTTTTCTAGCTCATTTTCTATACATAAGATGTTTTCTTTTAAAGTATGGGATTTCAAAATAAAAAAATTATATTATAATTTAATTAATTTGAGTTTATGTGAGTAAAATAAAGAAAGATATTCTTGATGTGATTTAGGTATAAATATTTTGATGTACAATAATAATTAAAATTTTGTTGTTGTTTCCTATCTTGAATATTACATTCGCATATAGATAGAGAATTTGAATCAATTGGACTAAAATAAGTTTATTTTGAGTTAAATTTAAGACAAAGAGTTGTTGTTTTGAAACAAGTTAGTTTTAATTTAGATGAGTGATAATTTTGAATTAATGCTTTCAAAATATATTGCTCAAACAAGTAGCAACATTTGTAAAGACTATTACTTAAACATTCACTTGATCACTCAAGTAATAATACTAAAATTTCAAGTGTCTTATATGACAATTTGAACGAGAGATAAGTGTTAAACTATGATATTTCTTTTCTTCTATAGGTTTGGTTGATTAGCAAACATTTGCTTAAATTTGTCCCTCTTGAGTAACTTTCCTACAAAGTCCAAGTTAGGAAAGTGAGAAAAGGTAGAAGAATAGGAAGAATGTGTGATGATGAAGAAGAGAAAGGATAATGCATTGTATTGTATGGAAGTGCAATTAGTGTTAGTGCCCCCACTTTAAGACTTTGGGTCACATGGTACAGTACCATCTCTTTCACACCAAAAAGATCACCATCGAAATCATTTATCCCTAGAAAGCAGTAGCCAGAAAAGAAAGAAAAGAAAAAAAAATGATGAAAAAGTTGCAGCATGAGAAGAAGGTCTCCACCATTTAAGCCCCCAAATAATGGTGAAGAACACTGAAGAAGAATAAAGGATTGTATGGCGGAAAGGACACAGTGTTGTTTGCACCTAAACTTTTACTAACGTGGCTGACACAAATTGACATTTGATAAGGATAATTGATATCATAGTCCCATGTTTTAGGCTTTATTATAAACTCTTGCAAAAAGATACTCTACTCAACTACGTCGTATCACATCTTACTTTCTATCATAATCTATTACCCTTTCCTTCACGCCTTTTATTATACATTTCTTCAAATCTAAAATTACTTATTTACATATAAACTTATGTATACAATACGTATTTCACACTTCATTTCAACCTCTTTAAATTTATTTAATCAAAACTCTCATTTTTTAGACACCACTTCTTAAATACCTTTTATATCTTGTAAATTATCATTCTACTCATTCAATAACTAGAATTAATAATTTTATGTTAATAATAAATTTTAAATTTAAGTAGTTTTGGTCACCCTTTAATTTTTATTTTTGATTTTTATCTCCAATTTTTTTCCCTACTAGTTCAGTGTTTATATTTTTAAAAATCTATAATTTAGGTTAAATATTAGAATTGAACAATCAGTTATTAACTAAAAAATTAATTAAATTTTAAGTTTGTCATAATTTAGATATTTTTAATTTAGTTTCTGTTGAAATTTTTCTTTCTATAATTTTTTTATATTTTCAATTGAGTGTTTCTCATTAAATTTTGTTGTGGATGATATGATTCTTGTTTTGCTTTGTCATTGCTTAGATGTCTCTACATGCAAAATACAAAAATGAGTTACTTAAGTTTTAATTTTCTCAGTCAAATCGAAAAAATTTAATTGAGACATAATTAACAACTTTTATTCTATGAGTATTCAAAATATTTATGTTTTTCAATGCGCTATCAATTGAGTGACATGTCACTTTGTAGTATAAAAAACACACCACAAATGAACAAAAAGAAAAATAGAATTATAAATCTTAATTATCTTTATCATTGTCTTTATGTTTTTTATAAAGATAATTATGGGTCTAAGATAGGGGTAGAAAATTGGGTCGATCCGCTGTTTGCGGTAAAAAAATGTAGGGCGGACTGACGTTTTTAACCCACTGACCCGCATTAGCTCGTCCCGCACAATTCGCGGTCCGCGCGAGCCAGCAGCGGGGCGGGGCGGGCTGACCTGCTAGTCCGCAAAAAAAAAATAAAAAAATTAATTGACTTGACAACAATGGTCCAGTGGAGGAGTGACAACTTTGAGTGAAAGAAAATTAGGTTTTCACTCAAAACACAACGCAGTTACGCGGTTCCAAAAAACGCACACAACACACGACGCACTCTTCTTTGTAGCGCTACCGCTTGCGACTCTGCGTGGCTTCGTCTGCAATTGTCGTGCGACTTCATCTGCAATTGTCGCGCGCTACTATACCGCTATTGTTGTTGGAGATCCCACATCGACTAGAGATTAAAGCCTTTCATTGTATATAAGTGGGTGCAAACCTCAATCCTATGAGCCGGTTTTATGGGTTGAGTTAGGCTTAAAGTCCATTTCGTAATATGGTATCAGAGTCATAATATATATTAAATAATGAATAGTCTCACGCACGAGTTGACACGCATTTCCGCTCCGCTTTGTCACCCCTAGTCTAAAAATTTCATTTTTATTATTGTTTAACTTCGTGATATTTTATGTGATATTGAAAAATTAAACCGTCAAGTCATCTCAATGATATTTAATAAAGAAAATTAAAAGTTCAAAACTTTATTTTTTTTCTTATTGTTTAAAATTGTGGTGTTCTACTTAATGCTCAAAAACCAAATGATATTTTATCTCAATTGATAAATACTAAATTAAAATTTGTAAAATTTATGAAATACTTAAAATTAAATTAATATCTTTCATATGAAGACGCGTAAGAAGCTAAAATAAAAAATGAACATATACATTCACAACAAAATCTAATCACATAAACTCGATTGAAAAATATAAAAATTTAAACATTTAACATAAAAATTATTTTAATAAATACTCAATTAAAAATAGTAAATTTTCTGGAATAACTTAAACTTAGTCAAGCTTTAATTAAATAAAACCTACATGTAAGTAATGGTTGAAAAGTTGTTCACGTACCACTTTTTAAGATCATCAACGATCCCTTTTGAAATTCAACGCCTGCACATTACCAGATTATTTATGTGAACAGAATTTATACGTGTTAGTAGTAATCACATCATCACTAAAGAAATCAATTTCTGATTCAATAAATTTTAAAAAACTCATAAAGAAATAACAAAAACACAACAAATATCACAAAAATATAGCGCTTATTTTAGAAATATATAACGATATATAAACAGTTAAAACTATTATATAGAATAATCTTGAAGAAATCTGTATTAATCTATAATATTTATTATTTAAATAAAATCCAGTAATATAAATTGATTATTTGCTTCAACTAAGAAATTAACGACCGAAGAGAGTTATTTATAAAATAATGTTACTTTCTGATACTGACATTGAGAAACGTTGCATTGTATTAAAGTTGGTTTTCCAAATTGTAGGAAGTCAACTTTGTTCTTTGGCAAGAGATCACATTAATTGCTTTTAAATTTTCATGACTAGCCTCTGTAAGTAGTTAATTGGCTACACACTCTTCTATGGCTAGCTAATTGATTGCCTAAAATAAAATATCCACTTATTTTTTTTACGAGGGAATTTATTAATTATTATTTAAAATTTGAATTAAAGATGATTGATTAAAGTAGAATTATGGGGCTATTAAATGTGCATCTTAGAATCCTGTTATGCATGTTTTTCTTTGTTTGTCCTGAATTCTTGGCATGATTCGAAGCTGAAGCATCAAACTCTGAATCCTCACTTGTATAAAGCCACAGATGGAGAAATCATGCCTCTCACCAAGTCTTTGTACTGTTACAGCTAGCATTTTCAGAAATACATACCTTTTTTCCTACATAAAAAAAACATGGAATAATAATAATAATAATAATAATAATAATAATAATAATAATAATAATAATAATAATAATAATAATAATAATAATAATAATAATAATAATAATAATTGTTCGGGAGATAGATCTAGAAAACTATTGAATGACTTCATCTTTCTCCTTCTTGTCGGTCAGTAATGTGACATACCTTGTTATTGAAATATGTACTATTTATATTATTTTAATGAACTTACCTTATTGGGTCGGATTAGTGAAGTAGATCGTACTTATAAGTGTATAACCTAATTTTTAATAGTAATTTATCTTTATTGACATTGATTTGAACGTTAATGGACTAAGTATGTAAGAAAATGAGGACGTACGGTTGTGATATTGACTCGGTACAGTATAATAATAATAATAATAATAATAATAATAATAATAATAATAATTAAATTTGCAGCAGCCACCATATGTCTTAAAAGTTAACATTATTGTTTCACAAACATTGTTTAATTATAGAAAGATGCATGATTCATTGAATTTCTTTTTTTTCTACATTTCATCCAATAATTTTTAATATTATTATTTTAATTATTTTTACATCATTTAATTATAAATTAATTTTTTATTATATATTTTTTTTAAATTATCACATCAAAAAATATTTACAATTACCTGGATTTCAAAGTATAATTTTTCTTATAGGAAAAAACACTAAATTTCACACAAATATGTTTTTTTTTTTCATATTTGAAACTCAATGAATTCCTATATAATCACTATAGATTTGTGTTATAAAGATGGAATCAGAATTTAATAGAAAAATTTATAGACTAGAGTCCGGATTCATTTCAACTATAAAATGGATTAGAAGTTAAAATTTCGTTTACAACTGTTTAATTTTTTTTAAAAATATTTAGATATTATTTTAAATTTTAAAATAATAATATATTTTTATTTCCTTTAAAAAAATTAAAATAATAATATTACGTATTATTCAACCTTAAAATTAATTATTATAAAATATTTAATTTTTGTGTTATTTTGAATTTCAAATACTTGTAAATTGTATTTTTTCAATTTTCAACATTATTAAATTATGATATTATATTTCTTTAATGTTAATTTTATAGAATTTAATTATTAACAATACTTTATTAATATCAGTTCAGCCACCTCTTAATTTCGAACATGTAACTTAACCAATTCACTGATAAATCCGAATTTAAAATATAGTTTCCAATCATTTAAAAAAACTGTTGTTACAGTACCTAATCACAATCACGAACTTAAAATTATTAAACTTTATACTAACCATGATAAAGTATCTAAATAAACTTCAAAACAGTATTAATATATAAACTAACTAATAATATTTAAAAACTGAACTACAAAACTATTTATCCTAGATTTTTTTTATCCATATGAATAAACCCACGTAATATTTAATTAATGCTTAGTTCATTAACAACCATAACTATCCGACTCTACATTTAATTGCTCGAAAATTATTTTGCACTGCATAAAGAACGAAACAAGTTAAATGGCAAATTTTGGTTGGTTGGGGTCTCTCATCAGTCACAAGTTGATTGAAATTTGTTTTGTAGCTCACATTTCTTCCCTTTCATGCAACATAAAGATGATTTTTACACTAAAGTAATGTATTTTTCTAGCAAATTATAATTTTGGATATTTTTATTTTTATGAAAACGGATAGATTATATAAAATGTAAATATTGTTTGAGTGAAAATCCATTCACATTCTATGTCTTCTATAACTTTATTCCAAAATAATATAACTAAAATTGTATAATTTTTTTTATTATTTTACACTAAAATTTTATAAATTATATTAGACTTCACTTAAAATTAATTTTAAATTTAATCAAAATCATTAGTATATGATACAACTTGTATTTAACGAAATTAACAAAGTTGTATAGTGGAATACAATGTATAGTGGAATACAACTTCTACTTAAAATATTTTTTGACTTAAAATCACATTTATGAGGTATGACTTTCACTTCAAAATTTTCACATAAAATAATTTTTTTATCCAAAATCATAATTTTAAAGAAAATTGTATTACTTTCGTGAAAAACCAACATACCATATATCCCTTCACCCAAATGTAATTTAAATGTATTTTACTGTTTTATATAAAAAAAACTCTAAACTTTTATATACATGTATATTTTTTATGATTTACGTATTTCAAAAATTCATATAAAAATATATATTTTTTAATTATTTACCAAAACAAATGAAACTTTGCTTTGGTCTTTAATTCATAGGCAAGCATGTTTCAGTTAATACAAAAAGCATAATCAAATATTTACGAATAAAAAATGTTTTCAAACTAGGATGAAAATATATTAAATATTTCAGTTATGTTACCGATTCTTGAAATTGGTATCTAGGATACTATATGATTGTATTTATTGTGAAATGAAAGTTTGAAGTAATTATTTATAGTAACCTAAAGTACGACGGTGTGTGTGTGCTACCTACCATATCATATCATATAATTTCATGTATTACAGAAGCATGCCTTTGACTAACCTAGCTATTTTAAATGTTTTGTATTTATGTGGAAGAGTGGTCAAATATGTTATCATCATTCAGTGAAACAAACACTGTTACAAACTTTATAGCAGCTGCAATAACATCAAATACCTTAAAGAGATTCCACTCAACTTTCCCCTATTGCTTTAATACACTGTTTAGTTAAAGAGATTAATAGTTCTGTAATGTTAGCTCAAAAGTTTTACATAATTAATTAATTCAAAAACACTTCTGCTAATGTTATAAAGATAGTTATTGGAAAACTAATAAGTTTAACATAATTTGAGATTGAATGATCGAGTAAATAAAGACATCTACTATTTCAAATTGACAAAATTAACATTAATCAATATAAGTGACACTAACTTAGGTTGTTGAATTATTTTTTAAGAATTTAATTTTTTTATTATACTATTTTGAATATGAAACATAAATAGGGTAAGAATAAGGTGGGCCCTTAATAAATATGAAATCCAGAAGCTTTCAGTTACTTGTTGTGCCCGTGTCCAGTTACCCCTTTTATTCAATCAAAACCTAATTTTTCCCATTCCAAGTTCATTATTCTCCTACCTAGCCTAACAAATCAGATCTAACTTCGCATCTACCACAAATTAAGCATCTTATTTACCTAAAACAACACACTCACTTTTAAAAACAAAGATTAACAAATTGATTAATGAGGTGTTTAATCATTGTTTTCCCATTCTCCGTTACATGCACAAATGGCAACCATTCAAGAATAGAAGCAGTGATGTCAATGGTAACAAAGACACGAGTAATACATGAAATTGCATTTTTGTTTTATTCAAGCTAAGAAGAAAGAGAAAACAAATGGATCAAAACTGAGAAAAAAACTACTTTAGCATGAAGAAACTATGTCCACACATCCATGATTTGTTATTCAAATTAATTACGTGAGTTGACTCTAGGACACCCCAAATCTTTCTAATAATCATGGCCACAACAAGCTTTATTATGCATTTGAGTTAATTTCAGTAAGAGTTTTTGCATTATCAAATATTAATATACAATGAGTTGAAATAATCACCCATTTGAACTCGTCTTTAGAAATACGTGATAACTTGTTCGTGCATAAAGAGTCAAATATTTGTTCCACAAACTGTATTAAGAATGTGAAAAAATCATCCTACACTATTTTCACTTGCTCAATTGCAAAACATCGTGAAGATTCTTCCCATAACATGTTTATTATTTAAAAAAAAAACAAATTTACAATTTTAATTCTTTGATTGATATTTCTATCATTCACCGTGGTTAAACATCAATTAAACATAAAATAAAAATAAAATAAAATTAGAGATTAAATTATACAAGTTTTCAGCTGATTAACTAGAAAACATCGTACTAATATAAACCCATGAATGGGAAGATTCAATTCATCTCTATAAACAAGTTGATCCATACTAAAACAAAATATATATAATATTAATTGTACTAAATTAAGACAAAAACTAATTTAATCATCGAATTAATTTTGATAAGTACCACTCAACATTTCTGACTGAAAACCAAAACAGTACATAAAGAAAAATAACTTCTAAGTAAAAAAAAACAATATTTAATACTTTATTTAAAATTTAAAGCATTAAATTTTAAGTTTCTGAGGTAGTTAAAATATTTATTTTAACTGCCTCAGAAACTGCCTGCCTCCTAAGCTTTTAAAATGAAAACAAAAGATGATACTTGAACCATTCCTAGTGGTAGGGTTAATCAAAAGCCACGTTGAAGGGCAGGAATTAATCTTAATTACTACAAAACCCCAAGATGGGTTTGCTACGAAAACAATTCCATCATCATTCATAAGTCAATTTGAAGAAATAAAAAATAAAAAATATCCATTATTAAACTAAAGAGAATTAATTGTAAGTGTCAATTTGCATGATTCAAAATGCAGACCCATTTAAAAAGTAATTCACTTTATTAAAAATAAAATAGTATTTAATTTGGGGGTTATTAAAGCGGAAGTAAAATGAAGGGAAGAGAAGGAAGAAAGCATCTTAGAATAAAAAAAGAAGAAAAGAAAATGGTGACGTGGCAGCCCCCTCAAAACAAAAGTAATGTTGGGCCCAGGAAACTCACTCGCATTTTGACCAAAAAACGGGGTTTTGCCCCTCCATGTTAGAGTCACGTCACTTTCCACGATCTCGCGCGAGAGCGTTTTTGACTGCGTTAGGGCAGCGGGTAGCACCGTTCGGGCAGCTTCATTTTCCTTTCTCTATCTATCTATTCTACACTCTCACTCCACGCCTCACTCAAAAAAGATAACAATCTTACACTCTCACCAGCTGACAGAGAAAGAGAGAGAAAGAGAAACAGTATCTGTGTTTTCCTTTCCAAGATAGCTAGAGCGAAAGTGAAAAAAAGGAAAAAGAAAAGCTTTTTATTTTTTCATAACGTGAAGAGAAGGGAAAATGTTTTGATTCTTCTGGTTTTTTAGAGCTTGTTTTGTGTTTCTGAGTTGGAGTTTCTGGAGCTGTCGAAAATTGGTATATTTTTGGTGAGATCGGGGTGTGGTGGGTGGTAATGGCGGAGATTTGGGAGTTAGGGTTTGAGTTCATTTGAGTTTGTATTGATATTGGTGGTGCAGGAAGAGTACTGGGGTGGTTTTGTGATGGTGTATTGGGGTGGGAGGTTTTGTTTGGATCTGAGGTTATTGAGTACATAGGTTGATGGAGAGAAGGTTTATGGATTTAAGTTTTATTTGTTGGGTATTGTTGATTCATCCACTATGCCTGATTTCTGCTAACATGGAAGGTTTGTAATGTTTGCAAGGAGTGAAATTATTCTGTGTGATGATTTATTTATGCCTTGTTAAACAAAATGTGAAAGAGGGAGCTGTGTTTAAGCTTCTTTGGGCTTTTGGTTCTTTCTTCCTTGATTTTATTGAGTTTGGTAAAGGAGATTCCTTTCTTTTTTGTTTCCTTCTTGGATATGAAGGGGTTTCTGTATTCATGAAGGAGATTCATGTTGTTGTTAGCACTGCTTTCTTTGGATGTTTGATCATTCTTCATTCCCTTAGCTTGTGAGTTTGTAGAAAGGATGTTGTACAAGGGAACCTATGGAATCTTTTTTGTCGTTGTTTATTTTGGTATAACAAGTCCTCAGAGATTTTTCTCGTCTTAATTGATGAGTACCATTTTAAGACAATGCCTTCTTGCTGGCCACCTCTTCCGCAATTCTAACCATGTACTGAATTATTACTTGTATGCGTAGTAACAGTGTCAATCATGGAATGTGCCCGACCTTCATGATTACGTTCACCTCTCTTCATGTCAAAAAATTCGTAGTTATTATCTACTACACGTTGTAGAATATAGGCTCTGCAGTAATCTACCAGACTCACCAAAACGTGCCCGTTTTTGCGTGTCGTGTTGCATTAACTCGCGAACTTCCCTATATTTTTCAATCCTTTTTTTGTGCTTGAAAGTGTTTTGCTCCAACCAAAAAGATATGTTGTTGAAGTGTATTTTTTTGTGGGCGCTCGTGTGCCTGTCGTGTTGCATTAATCAGTGAATTTATGTATTTTTTAATCCTGTTTTTGGTGCTTGAAATGTGCTCACTCGAGTTCCTGTCATGTTGTATTAGTTAGTGAGTTTCTCTGTATTTTTCAATCCTATTTTCGTGCTTGAAGTGTATTGCTCCAACTCGAACCTATATGGTATCTTCTTCAAGTGTATATTTTTGTGCCTGTGCGTGTTCCTGTCGTGTTGCGATTACTAGGTATTTTTTGGTTGTATTTTTCATTCCTGATTTTTGGGGCTTGAAACGCCTATTGCTCCAATCTATGTACATGCTATCTTATTGCAATGTAATTTCTGTGCGCATGTGTGTGCCTGTCCTGTTCTTTATATATTCAATCCGGTTTTTTGTGTTTGAAGTATATTGCTTCAACCTACATGGTATGTTCTTGAAGTGTATTTTTCTGTTTACAGGAGTGTGTCGTGTTGCATTAATTAATGCTTGAAGTGTGTTCAATCCTGTTTTTTGTGTGCATGACGTGTATTAGTTCAACCTATGCGGTATAATATTTTTCCTATGTGCATTTTCTAACTACCAAATCATGTTACTTTACTACTGGAAAAAGTCATTTGTGTGGATTTGACACATGCTTATTTTGAATTTTAAAGTACCTGATTGCATGTTCTTGTGCTTTGAAACAGGAGATGCTTTGCATAGTCTGAGGACTAATTTACAGGACCCTAACAATGTTTTGCAAAGTTGGGATCCCACACTTGTCAATCCATGTACATGGTTTCATGTAACATGCAACAATGATAATAGTGTTATAAGAGTGTAAGCTGCTTGTTCCTCGATATCCGTCACACATATGTTAATTCTGTCTGAAGAGTTTCTTTTAACTGAGGACGACTTCTCTAATGGTTGCTTGTGATCTTTACTTTGTTCTGATGTCAGTGATCTGGGAAATGCTGCTTTGTCTGGTCAACTTGTTCCGCAGCTTGGTCAGCTCAAGAATTTGCAGTATTTGTATGTTATCACTTGATTTGATATTCCAATGTTTTTTTATTCTTTTGAGTTTAATTCTGTATGGGCATTGTTAGTGAAGTGACAATTATTACTTAAATTTCCTTATTTAATTTGGACATGTGATTCTCAAGTTGGGTCATGATGTAATGGGGTCTTGGTTTTTGAATCTTCAATATCCAGCTGGATGATTATGTCGTGTGTTGGCAATAATATGTGGTTTCTGTTCCTTTTCAGCTGGTTTTTATAATTCTTTTAGACTGCTAGACTAGGTAATGATGCTTATCTGTGTACTGCTCAGTTGTTTGAATGGAATGATTATTCATACGAATATAATTACGAGGGAACAAGGTATTCTACTGTTTAAATTTGCTATGCAAGTCAACCTAATGGATTGATTTTTTGTGTGTTCGGAAAACATGAGAAAAAAAGAACTTGTTTTACGTTTCATTTATTCCAATTATCTCTATCCTTTACTTCTTATGCAGAAGATGGGGTGCTCCTGAAACTAATTATGGAATTTCCACGAAATATTTTAATTTTTTTGACATATGCTTATTTTACTAATATTGATTTAAGTATTGTTTATCTTCATATCGTTTTGATGTAAATTGTTTTACATAATAGGGAACTTTACAGCAATAACATTAGTGGCCCTATCCCAAGTGACCTGGGGAATCTTACTAACCTGGTGAGCTTGGATCTGTACCTAAACCGTTTCACTGGCCCAATCCCAGATTCATTGGGCAAGTTGTCAAAATTGCGTTTCCTGTGAGTATACTTGTTCTAAATATGCTCTGCGGAGATTCTGAATTTTTATAATGTAAATAGCTATTATTTTTCTGTTGAAGGGTAAAAGCTTGTTATGGTCTTGTCAATCTTTTGTATCAGAATATCCGTATGGATCTTAATTCTTTTCTCCTATTATGTCTAAGGATAGTCGGCTTAACAACAACAGCTTGTCAGGTCCTATTCCCATGTCGCTGACTAATATTACTGCTCTCCAAGTTCTGTGAGTACTACTAGTACGCAGTGTATTTCTCTCTTTATTATTGGTATGCAGTGCTAATATTTTCCCTCAATTTATGTCAAATGTAGGGATTTGTCTAATAATCATCTATCAGGAGTGGTTCCTGATAATGGCTCCTTCTCGTTATTTACTCCTATCAGGTTTCGTACTGAAGTTTGTTTTATTGTCATGTTGGTTCTGATATGCATGTGTTTTCTGAACGTGCTTCCTATTTCAGTTTTGCAAATAACTTGGATCTATGTGGACCCGTTACGGGGCACCCGTGTCCTGGCTCTCCTCCATTTTCTCCTCCTCCTCCTTTTGTCCCTCCTCCTCCAATTTCTGCCCCAGGTAATCTTCCTTCTGTTGGAATTGATCTTTTAGTTATAAAGCTGGTGATTTTATCAAGCTCATGGTGAGGGCTATTTCAATTTTTTACTATAGAGGTGGCTTATAGTTGCTGACCAGTGACCATCATACAAACGTGTGTGTGTGGATGAATATTTTTAGTCATTCTATGGGACTGAATTTGTGTTTTTTACTTATGGTGTTTAAGATTCAAGTATTTTATATAGGCATGTTAAGTTCTGAAGATTAAAATTCTTTATTGGCCCATTTGGAATTGAGAATCATTGGTCAGTCATACCTTCTAATATCTTCAAGATTTGGGTGTATTGCTGCACCTACATGGTTTATATTTGTGCACTAATGTTTGTTATATTAAACATAGAGATGAAAGAAACAATAATGATCCAACATTCCTCTATTTCAGGAGGTAACAGTGCCACTGGAGCAATAGCTGGAGGAGTTGCGGCTGGTGCTGCTCTATTATTTGCTGCACCTGCAATTGCATTTGCCTGGTGGCGTAGAAGGAAACCACAAGAATTTTTCTTTGATGTGCCTGGTGAGCAATCCTTGAGCAGTGGATATAACAGTTTTTGAACTTGTTTAAAGAATATAATTTGACTTGATTGCATATGTTTGCAGCTGAAGAGGATCCTGAAGTTCATCTAGGACAGCTTAAAAGGTTCTCTCTACGAGAACTGCAAGTTGCAACAGATACTTTCAGCAATAAGAACATTCTTGGGAGGGGAGGATTTGGTAAGGTGTACAAAGGACGGTTGGCAGATGGTTCACTGGTGGCTGTTAAACGGTTGAAAGAGGAACGCACACCTGGTGGGGAGCTTCAGTTTCAGACTGAAGTAGAGATGATTAGCATGGCTGTGCATAGAAACCTCCTCAGACTACGTGGGTTTTGTATGACACCAACAGAAAGGCTACTTGTTTATCCATACATGGCTAACGGAAGTGTTGCCTCATGCTTAAGAGGTAGATCTTCGGTTTCATTCTTTTTTGCGGTTGTTCAAGTCCTTGATTCTCTTATTTTTTTTCATTCCTTTCTTTGCCCTCTGCCCCTCCCCAACCTGCATGGAACAGGGTTCTCGTTGTCATACCATTTCACCCAGAGTTCTACTTTAGCATAAGCTTATGAAAGTAGTATAGTTGTTGGGTGCTCAAGCTGTGGCATGTTCTATTGAGAATGATGAAAGAAAATGGAACAAGTTATGCAGTTTTCACCTTTAATTAGGTCAAAAGTATACATTTACCACCTGTGGTTTAAGAAGGAACCTGTAGCTCTAAAAGCCCAAGAAGACTTCCTCAAGTCTAAAATCTTAACTGGTCTTAGCTCTTCTCTTAACTTCTTAATGTCACCTACCCATTTAGAGCCTGGGATTTTGGACATCTTTATTTTATATTGTTTAACCAGGTGTTAATTATCATTAACTTAATTATTAAATTTATCATCCTTCAGCTTGGGAAAAAGATTCTTTATTATTTTAATAGGCCATTTATTGGGAAAGTATATTCCATAATTCCCATGCTCAAAGTGAAAAGAGACGAGATAGAGTAAAGATATAAGAAACTAGGCTGTTTTATGGAAATTGTATTTTTAGCTTGATTGCCAAACTGGAAGAAATCCCAAGGTGTGCGTAGTGGCACACATTCTGTGCTTGAAGTAAAATATCATTGGCCCAGCCGCGCATACTGGTTGTATTCTCATTCATTCTATCATTCTTTATTTTAGAGCGTCCTCCACATCAAGAACCCCTGGATTGGCAAACTAGGAAAAGAATAGCTTTGGGATCTGCAAGGGGTCTGTCATATTTGCATGATCACTGTGATCCAAAGATTATTCATCGTGATGTGAAAGCTGCAAACATATTGCTGGATGAAGAGTTTGAGGCTGTTGTTGGGGACTTTGGATTGGCCAAACTCATGGATTACAAGGACACCCATGTGACAACTGCTGTAAGGGGCACAATTGGGCACATAGCTCCTGAATACCTATCCACTGGTAAATCTTCAGAGAAAACTGATGTTTTTGGTTATGGTATCATGCTTCTGGAGTTGATCACTGGACAGAGAGCTTTTGACCTTGCTCGGCTTGCAAATGACGACGATGTTATGCTGCTTGATTGGGTATGTTCAGCGTAAAAGTATATCTTGTGTTTTTGTTATTATTTATCATGCAGTTAATTTCATGCAATTCCTGAATAGCCGGAGTACCTGTTTTTTGTTATATTTATTGTTAGGAATTGTGTCCATCTATGATGCGCATTAGATGTGTAATGCATATGATATATATCTGATATGCAAATATGGTTATTTCTTAATACAGTATATGTTCAGGATGCACTGTAGTATTTAAAACTTGTAAACAATAAATATATAATACTGCGAATCCAAACTAAGAGCACTGTTCTTCTAAACACGATTCAGAATATTGACATTTCTTTATTCGGTAAAGTATGCATTTGAGCTATGCCAAAAGAAGAATCACAAGTATTCAATTATATTTTGATTTCTGTTACTTGTTTGAGTAGTTGAGAATTATCTGCTGATGTATTTTTCCAAACCAAGCTTTCTTCTATGTTTAAAGTTCCCTTTTCTTATTGTAATGTATGTAAATCTAATACAGCTGAATATTTTCAGGTAAAAGGACTCCTGAAGGAGAAAAAGCTTGAAATGTTGGTTGATCCTGATCTACAAAAGAATTACATAGAAGCTGAGGTAGAACAATTAATCCAGGTTGCACTGCTCTGCACACAAGGTTCCCCTATGGACCGACCTAAGATGTCAGAAGTGGTGAGAATGCTGGAAGGTGATGGCTTGGCAGAAAGATGGGATGAGTGGCAAAAGGTGGAAGTTCTCCGGCAGGAGGTGGAGCTGGCCCCTCATCCCAATTCTGACTGGATTGTGGACTCGACCGAAAATCTGCATGCAGTTGAGTTATCTGGTCCAAGGTGACCTTGGCACAGTAGTAAATTAAGAAGAAAAAAAGAAAAGAAAAGAATGGATTTATTTATGACTTATTTTTTAACTATAAAAGTTTTCTTACCTTTTTCCTTTTTGGTTCCTTCAAGTGCCATATCCTCCTGATTACATCTCTTGTAAGTCCGCTGCATTATATTCATTTACTTTTGTGCATAGGGATCGCTTTGTCAAGTTGCAATTTGTATCATCTGCTGCATTTGATGAAGTGATGTTTACTTAGATGAAACAATGACAGCTTAATCTTTTTGTACACCCTTCTTTCATACTCCTTCAATCTAAAGTTTATACCCTATCTCATCTTATACTAGTTTTGTATGAGTTGCATTTTATTCAGATCGGTTGTTGCTGAAAACCTATATAAAATGTGGATTTTATTGAGGTTTTTTTCCAAATAATGGCCCATGCTTCTGGATTTAACCAATTATGGAAATAGTAACATTGACAAAAATTTGAAGCCATGATATTGGGAACTGGTCTGTAATACAAAGGAAATTTTCTTCTGACAAGAAATTTTTATTTCTTGTAAGAATCTCATTGAAAAAGTGTGTTTCACATCAAGTCCACCTTCTAACACTCTTAGGAAACTAATTTTTTTGGGAATGATTTTTAACTAAATCTATTTCGAAAACATTTTAACTAGCTTTTTTTACAAAATTATTTTCATGGAAAGTTAGAAATGTAACTTTTCCCAATTGAAATGAAGGTTTCAATTTAAAGATTAACATGTTGCCTTTTTTAAATAACTTAATATCTTCAGACACATTTATGTTTCATTTCCCTTATCTTTTAAATGTTGAAAAAAGGAAATTAAAATCTTCCTACAAGTGACATCCACACAGCCTTACAGTGACATCCACACAGTCTCACAGTTTCCCCTCCTTAAGTATATATTGCATTTTATTGTTATATATGTAATTTATTTCAAATAATATTTCTTAAGTCTAGTCAATTTAATCTAATATGTTTGATAAATAATTTAATTTAAATTGACACACCATATCAAAATAACAGAAATAAAGTTAAATGTTTTTTTATTCCAATACCTTATTTTCTTTGTTTTTTCCTAAATTACAAAGTCTTTATTCTTCTAACATTGAATTTCCCAAAACCTCCTTGTAAAACTATTGTCATTAGATAAAACAAAACGGTAATGAATTAGAGTTTAATTTCTGTTTTTTTTCAAAGTTCACAATTAGATTATTATTTTTTCATCCAAATTATATACACAATTTTATATCAATAGAAAATTATTTAACATCTTAATTATCACAATGTATATTTTTTTAAATGTAATATAAATTATTTCATGATTTTTATTTAATTTTAATCTGTAATGTTATAAAATTATAATTTAACGGTCACGAGAATAATATTTGGTACTTTTTAGTTACAAAAATAATTTCAGAGTCAATAAAAAGCTAGTAAGAGAAATATAAAACACTAATGCATGTTGAATATCATGCTGAGATTTGTTTCTAATAAAAAAAATGGGGTGATATCCATAGGTGCATGTATGACATGCTAAAGTCAATTGAAGAACAGGCATGCAGACGACAACATATATGTGTACAGCGTGTGAGATCCAATCGTGTCCATTCATCATGCACGTGTGTTAAGATTAATAATTACGTAGAAAAGAGACCACATGGATGACTGTAATGAAGTTCAATTCAAAGACAAAAATCACAAAACTGGATTTAGTTTCGTTCAAAACTCCAAGCCAACTTTTTATGCGGTGGATACCAAATTTTCATCCAAATCCTTACTGTTCTTCACAATAGAAACGGTAATGAGGCAGTGCATGAACCGAACCAAACTTAGCATAAATAGAGAATCAAATCTCAAAAAGATATTAACTTAATTTAAGTGTGAGTCAACCTTATAAGTTTATAAATAAATTATTTATTTATATATTATAAAATGTTTTTATCTTTACTTGATGTATGATCTCTAACAAACCTCATCATGCTGAAATTTGTTAACTCTCGTTAAACTATATATTATAAGTGGTCGATGATGGTCCGATAGCTGGTGGTCTGATAAGTCCAACAAACTCTTGTTATGATAGACTCTAAAGGATTCTGATACATCATTAAGAAGTTCACTTTCAGTGTAATTTTATTTTATAAAACGGGTTTGTAAGGTGAAGTTTGTACTCACTTATATACTATAAAATATTTTTATCTTTAGTTGTTTTGAGATTTACAGCAAAGAAAACTTTATCGAGAAAGTGTTTCATATTGGTACCCTTGAATCTAATAGCTGCCCAGCCATTTTTAGGCACTCGTATTGTATTTGAAAGTGGAGGGTCAATGGAATGGTATTTTATGGGGTCCTTGTGTTTCATATGGGTCACTGTGGAAAGAAAGAAAAATGTAATGAAGGGGTGTAATGAGGAACATAGCTCCCACTATACTTGAGAATAGCTGTCTTTGTGGAGATAAAAAAGGGAACACCAACCCTACTTGAGTATGCCCTTGCAGCCATATACTGTGGAAAAAAGGTATCCGCATCCTAGTGTTAAGTTACCATTGAATCGTAGTTACTCATCAACTTATCTTTTAATATTTACTAAAATAAGCTAGTATTTCTTTCCAAAACTTGCATCAACTAAAATAAATAAACCTGGTACAATTTATATCTTTTGCTAGTCCACCTAAGTCTCTTATAAAAAAGTGTATGATTTTCTAAGATAAAAGAGCCCTTAACCAATTAAAAACAAGAACAAATAAAACAAAGTTTGAATAAAAGTAGTTCAGGTACCATTATTGTTTCCAATCTGAGTTTCGCCCAGGTTTCAAAATATTAATGTCATCAGGTAAAAGAACTTCTGTCTTTGAAAGGATGTAAAATGGATGGAGGAAAAAAGGTAGAACAAATGTAAAAGCGGAACCAAAGTTTTGTTCCGTTTCATTGTGTACAAGATAACATAAAATTGACATCTTAATAGTTCTCAAAATAATTTTAGATCAGATTATTTTCATAGTTGGAGATACATAAATTGACTTAAATCACAGTTTATGCAGTGCAATTTACCCACAAATCACTCTGATATGGTTCTAAAAAATGTTTACAAGACCAACCAAAAGCCTTTTGTAGGTTGAACTCCACTTTGATAAACTCATTCTATCACAATGAATTCAGTCAGGACTAACAACCTCGTTAAATTTGTTGTGCAGATGGAGTAACATCCTTAAAAAGAATTATTCTTTCATGCTGAAACTTCTGGTATCTCCGTTTGGTCTGACATATTCGGGAAAGAGTGCGACACCATGCCCCGGTCGTTTGCGCCAATAATTTATCACCGTTTGTTTCTTTGTGGCAAATACTGGTGGAATTTCAGCCTCACAAACAATCACCAACAATGACATCCAGCTAGGAGCTGCAGGATCCTTTACCAAGTGATGAAGACCCACGACATTTCTTTGAAGTAGATATGGGTGAAAACCTCCCTCAAATATGTCCCTGCACTAAAAAAATAAGCTCCACTGAAATCTGAAGTTACAATGCACCTTAGCATGCATGTATTTGTTTGAGCCAGCACTGTAATCTCCATATAACTTTTTATAATTTTTTTACTAAAAGATTGCCCATATAATTAACAAACACTATATGTTCCAAAAAATAAAGAAATATCAGGCATCGGCTATGTTTGTAAGAGTGAATGTATCTGACTTGTATAAACAAAACAATTTTGTGTCTTTGAAGAACCTGATTGTGACGTGTTGATTAAGTATTTATTCAATAATTTCTTCTCGCTCTCTTACACACACTCACTAAACTGATATTATTTAAGCAAGTTACAGAAAAACTAAAAAGAGGCATGATTCATTATAATATGTTCAAAGTTTCGAGCAAACATTTCCAAACGTTCAATTATCAATAACTAAAATCCATGGAGAATTATGGATAAACAATTAGGATTGGGAATAGTTGTGTACCATTTTGAGATTGTATTTAACTTCTTCCTTGGGTTGTCTCCTCGCCAAGGGGTTAACAACCCCCTTTTAGATGTAATATCAGTAAAAGTGATGTTTTATAATGTAGAATATACATATACCACATACTCTGTGATATTAGGCACCTGTCCTTTTTCCAATCGTATGCATTGAACAATGGGGCAAGGATTTTCCTTTTCAGTCTTCTAGTTATTTAGTCCTACTACTCAGTTCTGAGGATACAATTTGGGCCTCCGACAGCATTACCTCCTCTCTTAGACCGGAAATCCCCCGTCAATCATTTCCCTATACCAAAAGTATGCACCATTGAAATCTTTTAAGTCACAATGTCCCTTAACCAGAATGTTATATGTATCAGTTTTTGGAACCAGTTTCGCCTTCGTATCATCAACAATATCCTTTATTTCTGAAACCCTTCTATCTCTAAGATATGCTAGAATCAAGCAATTGTAAGTCACCTTGTCCGAATCAACTCCCTGATCAAGCATCTGTTGGTGCAAAGACACTGCCTTTTTCCTTCTTCACCCTTTCTTTCTCTTTCTGGGACTCAACGGGAATCAAATCCATTTGTAGCATTTCCTGAAACATTCTCTCCACTTCCGCCATGCCTACGTACCTGCATGCATACATTAAAGGATGAAAAGTCCCAATTGTAGGCTTTATGCCTACCATCTTCATCTTATCATACAATTCAATACATTTCTGAGTGTTTCCTGACTTGGCATATCCTGAGATCAGAGAATGGTATGTTACTACATCTGGATTACAGCCCTTGCCTACCATTTGGAGAACCAAATCCTCAGCTTCCTTCACCCTTCCATTTCTCCCGAGTCCATTACATCGTATTGTATGTCACAAGAGTTGCATCTATTCCACCTTGCATCATTTCATAAAAAATCTGAAAGCATCTTCCAATTTACTTAGTGAAAAACTAGTTTCAATGAGCATATTATATATTTCTGCATTCGGAGAAACCCTGCGACCTATCATATCCACAAGCACGATCTTAGCATCAAGAAGCTTACTATCTTTGCAAAGACAATTTATCAGAGAACCATAGTTGATGACATTAGGCTTTATCTCCGCCTTCTCCACATTAGGCTTTATCCCCGCCTTCTCCATTTCCTTGAGAATCTCGAAAGACCTGACAAAATAGCCCCTCTAACCATAACCATGAATCAAGGAGTTATAAGTCTCCACAGTGGGGCAAACATCTTTCTCTATCATCCTCTTAACCCACGTCTTTGCTTGCTCCACCTCCCCAGTTTCGCAGAACTTGCTAATGAGGGTATTAAAAGTTATGTGGTTAGGTTGCAACCCTCGCTCCTCCATTTGTTCAATTGCCAGTGTAGCTTTCTTCACATCACCCTCACAATATGCATTCATCGGTATGTTATATGAAATCTTACTAGGAGTAACTCCATTATGCACTAAATTGGCCAGAACCTCTTCAGCCTTTTCAATCCTTCCAACCTTGCAAAGTCCATTCAACAAAATACAATAAGTGCACTCATCAATCATTATTTCTTTTCCATCAAAGAAACCATGATCACCTGCGCCATTCAAATGACCATCAAACACCACACTCAAAAACCCACAAGGCAAAAAACCACAACCCTCCATCTCACAGAATGAAAAGGACAAGAAATAGGAAAGCAATCTCTCCTCCAAGGTTCCCCCTTCACATAAGATTTCTCCTTTCAAAAGGAGTTGATACTCAATCTATAAAATGAACATCATGTCGTTCTCTTATCTTCTTCCCATATATATATATATATAAAAGATTACACTCCACATTCAGCTCCTTCCTCCTCTCCTTGAAGCCAAAAGCTTCCTCTAACTCACCCACCTTACAATGCCCATCAATGAGCGTGTTATAAGTTACAGTATTTGGAGCAATATTTCTGCAAATCATTTCATCGAACAGTTTTCTAGCATCCTTGATCCTTCTGACTTTACACAACCCACCCAAGATCAATTTATAAGCAAAAACATAATTGCTCTCCATTTGGGAAATTAAGCATGTTTCAAGTTCTCCATTGTTATATCTACGCCCATCCTCTTTTGCATTTGTCACTATCAATTTGGTTGTGACAACCTACAAACAATTAGGTTGAAATTGTTGTGCAATTTTGTTATTTGACCTCAAAATTAAAAAAAAAAAAACAATTGAGGAATGCCAACTGTCAAGTTAAGAGATTCTTATCAGGGAAACTTAACTAACATTTTATACTGGTCTACTCTCCAAAAGCTCAATCTCCCCACTTCCCTTGTGATGTCCAACCCAGATCCTTTGTTGGGATTCAGATGATAGTTCGATATATTTTAGTTGAAGCAAACACACCATACAATGCCCTCATCGATCGTCGAACACTCACTCAATCAACTCGGTGCTATTGTCTCTATGCAACATATGGCTATGAAGTTATGACACGATCATAACAGTAAATATCTATCCCAACATCGCATGTTGTGGTCAATAACCTTTACTGTTATGACCATGCCATATTCAGCAGGGAACTTGATAGCCATATGCATCATAGAGAGAATAGCACCAAGTTGATTGAGTGTTTGGTAACATTGTATGGTGAGTTTCCTTCCACTAAAATATACTGGACTGTCAAAGCTCGATATGCTGGACCAGTGTCGAATGTCGTTAACAAATTAACACATCCTCTCGTTTCCTGAGGTTGAGCTGTGAACTCATGGGTCTCGGTGTTATTGTCTCTATGCAGCATATAGCTATGTAGTTTCTTGTTAAGGATGACACGATCATAACAGTAAATGTCGATCCCAACATCACATGTTGTGATCAATAATCTTTACCGTTATGATCATGTCATCTTCAGCAGGGAACTTGATAACCATATGCATTATAGAAAGAATAACACTAAGTTAATTGAGTGTTTGATGACATTGTATGGTGTGTTTTCTTCGACTAAAATATATTGAACTGTCAAAGTTCGATATGCTGGACCAGTACCGAATGTCGTTAACAAATTAACACATCCTCTCATTGTACTGTGAACTCCACCAAAACATTTGGGTAGAACAATCATAAGAGAAGTGGGAAGACCCAACTTTTGGAAATGTCGATGAGTATAAAATGTTAATTAAGATTCCCTAACGGATAAAGATCCTTTTAACTTGACAGCTAGATATTATGGCAGTGATTAGCAATGAGTCGTTTTGGGTATGGTCATTTAAGCTAAAATCTGCATTTGTGAATGTGATGGTATGAAGGGAACGAGGAGGAAGCGAGCTTATCGAGTTTAAACGTCAGAAAGCCTTTTCTTGTCGACTTAGAGCTATCCAACAACAAATGTTATGCATGTTTCCACAATTGGGAATTATTCACATTCGCTTGTAATTAGATATCTGGTTTTCTATCACTTTCCAAATCGAAAACAGTTTGCAATAATAAGCTAAATAATAAAGAGCTCACCTCTTCCTTGAAGTTCAAATCGTATGCTTTGTCTTCCTTGTAGAATTCAGAAGCAGCAACATCCATTCCAATGACAACCTAAGAACATAATAGCAATTTTCAAAGTTGTGTAGAGGAAAACACCTGAAAAGCCAAAGCACCATAAACAGAACTTTGATGAGAGAAAATACTAACTTTGCCTGTGTAGCCAGCTTTGGCAATGGCAGTTTTGAGCAATTCCAAACCTTCCTTGTTTTCCTGAACACTCAAAAGAGCTTATCAGTTACTGGCCAAAGGATGAGCAGGTACCAGAGTTCCATGCATAAAAAGAAACGAGTTGAAAATCATCATTGACCTGAATGTTAGGAGCAAAGCCACCTTCTTCACCAACATTTACTGCATCTTGGCCATATTTCTTCTTAATCAGAGACTGAAATAAAATGAGCATAGCCCTTCGTTAATAACTAAGGCACAGAAGTACATATCTACAATCAAGTTGACAAACCATCACAGCATGAAGCTTTCATAGATAAGCACCAGGCCTAAGAAGCAAACGTTATCTATTACATTAAATGATATCCTAATTTGGCAAAATTTTAAAAATACACGTGGGAAAAACTAAATGGATGTAACATGCAAACTAACCTTCAAATTGTGATATACTTCTATGCCCATCTTCACGGCTTCCTTGAAAGAGGAGGCTCCCACGGGAAGAACCATAAACTGCTGCATATTCATAGTATTACATAATATCAGAAACACATGTTTTGCTTCACCTTCACAGACAGAAAAAGGTGTTTAAAATCATGCCTGCATAGCAAGTTTGTTTCCAGCATGTGATCCACCATTAATGACATTGAAAGCAGGAACATGCAAAACCAACTTTTTGTTACCAAGAAGATTTGCAATGTGCTGCACCAAAAGAATGGAATGCCATGTCAGATATATGAAAACAACAGAAGACCACAATCAAATAAATATTCTATCTTTGTAAGAGAATAATTGTACACAATGTGGTGGTAAAATAACACCTAGCTATCTTGTTAATCTTTTAAGACCGGGTTTCATAAAATTTAGACGGATTATAAAGAAAACATCAAAGTAACAAATATTTTTATTGTCTTTAGACATATCACGTATTTATACAAACTTTCAGGACAGCTTCAGTTACACAACGGATCTGAAGAACCAGTTACATCAAAGATAATCAAATGCCACAGTTTACGAATAATTACCTTGTAAAGAGGAATTTTCAGAATGCTGGCACCAGCTTTGCAGACTGCAAGAGACACTGCCGATATGGCACTTGCTCCAAGCTAATACAGCAACAAAAATGGCATTAGAATTATATGAATCACAAAAAAAAAATCCAAATATACTCAGCTAAGCACCTTTTCCTTGCACCAACCCCATTGCTGAGTTAGATCCTGCTCGTCATCACAAACTAGCAAAATAAAAATTAAATCAAGCTAAATAACCTTTAGCAATAGAACTGAACTTCCATGTTACAGGTTCTTATGAACTGAACTATAATTAGCCGAAAAATGAGCAAGTCCTAACTTATGCAATAAGTTTCCTTAGCAACAACATTATTGTAAATTGTAAAGTAAATTGAACCAACCTTGCCAATCAATGCAGGGGCAATAATGCTGTTCACATTGTCAACAGCCTGCATGTGCAAGAAAAGACCAGTTAAAAATCACACGAATAGATCAATCTAACACGACAACCCCTTCACACTATTTAGTATACTAACACAAGACTTACCTTCAGACACCCTTTCCGAGGTAATCGGATCCGCCGTCTCTCAATTCAAGTGCCTCGTAAATCCCTTTAAACTTTTAAAAAAAAATGAGGTCTCACCGATTAATTCGAACATGCAAGCTACCCACGATACATGGGCCGTAGATAAGTGAAAAACTATCTAAATTGTGTCTGAAAAAAAGTAAAAAATAGAAGCTGTCCCAAAAGAACGTTGTACCGTGCTACAAAAAACACTATGAAATGAAATCACAAACGTTCTTTTTATCAGGCGAACTGTATGAGAAAATGAAACCAACAACTTTGCAGTGACAAATCGTAGTTGAAAGAAATGAGTGAACTATACCAGTGGATACACCACTTGGAACAGCAGCTCTAGCAAAAGTACCATCGGAGCATGCCAAATCAACCTAACATAGCAACCATCCAACACATCAGAAAAGTTTCTGATAACAAACCAACGCTCTATCTCATCAGATTCAAATTCAGTCATGAAATAATAGAAAAGGTAAACAAACAAACTGAGTGGATTGTAAAATAAAACCATCCGAAAATAAATACATAAATAAAATACCGAGAAGGATTGAAAGAGTAATAACGGAAAAATTAATCGGAAAAGTGAAAATGGTACAGAAACATTGGAAGTAGCGAAACGGAAGAGGAGGAGGAGGAAGTGAACCTCGACGGTTGGATTGCCACGACTGTCGAAGATCTGACGGGCCTTGACGCTCAAGATGGTTGCCATGGATAAGGGATGAGATTGGAGCGAGCGAGTTTGAGGAGGCCTGAGTAATGTTTAAATTTCTTTTGTGAAATCATTTTTTAAAAAGTAAACTTAAAAACACAATAAAAAATAAAACTTAATGATTGGGCACAGTTAATGCCAAAACTTTTATATCATTAACTACTAAAAATACAGTGTTAGTACAGTTTTATAAGGTTATCACCGTGAAAAGTTATGATAGATAGGTAATTTATAATTTAATAACAATATAAAATTACTTTACATAGTTAATACATAACTTTTTCTGAAAAGAAAATAAATTATGTAATATCAATATAAATCGATTTCATGTAATCATATATGAAATTTCATATATGATATAAAGTCGTTTGTTTGAAACTTAAAATTCATATCAAAGACTTTTTAAAATTGTTTCCGTATATATGACCGTCAAATTAAACTAAATGAAAATCTTTAATTTAGAACTGAGAATAAAAATGAAAATTGAACTCATGCACAGTCACCTCAATGTCAATGGACATCTAACAACATTAGTTGGGCTTAAGCACGATTAGGACTACTAATTGAAGGTATTGGATTCTAGACCCCATAAAATTAAAAATTCTAATTTTATCCTTTTGAAAATAAATTATTAGTTGTGGGTATTCAATTTTGAAATGAATTTTAAAATAAATTTTATAATGTTAAAGTTAATTAACATTGTATGATAGTCGATCTTTTAAAAGATGGGTCTCTACGCTTCTCTTATGATGTCCTATCCAAATGTTTTGGTGGGGTTGAGAGGAGAGCAATTGCAAACGAGAGAATGTGTTAATTTTCTAACGACATTCGGTACTAGTCCAACGTATATCGACCTTTGACAGTCCAGTATATTTTAGTCGAAGGAAACGAGTTTACTGGCGAGTTGACTCGCCACATTTCCAACTCGTAAACTCGAACGAGGTTCAAGGGTGAACCCACGAGTATCATTATTTTCTTAATATAAGTTTTTCCTCTGCGTTCCCTCCTACCATCACAATCACATATGCAAATTTTAGCACAAAATGAGCACAATGAGAAGTACTTAATGGTGGTCACTGCCACAATAGCCAACTATCCATTTAGAAGGATCCTTGTCCATTAGTGAAACTTAATTAACATTTTATACTAGTGGACCTTCCAAAACAGGGGTCTCCCCGCTTCCCTTGTGATGTCCTATCCAAATGCTTTGTTGGGGTTGATGTTGAAGTTGGAGGAAGCTTCTTCCCTACCAAGGCTAGTTATGTGTTTGATGAAGAAAATGGCTTGAGTGCTTTGAAGATTGTAATAGGTTTTTTAGATTCATTTGTAATTAGGCTTGTAAGTGTGTATGAGTGCCTTTTGCTGTATAACCTATCCTAGATGTCTAACCAAGTCTAGATCAAGCACATGATATGGTTAAATGGTTTTTGAAAAGCTTTTGAAAGTGTTCTGCATCAAACCGACCGGCGATCATGCACCGCCTTTTCAAGTAGCTATGCTGACCACCGACCGGCGATCATGCACCGCTTTTTCAAGTAGCTATGCTGACCACCGACCGGCGATCATGCACCGCTTTTTCAAGTAGCTATGCTGATCACCGACCGGCGATCATGCACCGCTTTTTCAAGTAGCTATGCTGACCACCGACCGGCGATCATGTGGAGCATTGCCATCTACGATCGCCGTCTGCTCAGTGAAGTTTTTGAAAGTGCTCTTAAAAGTTTTAAAACAGTACAAAAATATATCTGTTTTATGGAGAAAGAATTTGTTTATTTCTTCTCTGTTAAAAGGCTTTTCTAACAGTTCTGTTAGAGACCACAGGCAAAGCTTAGTTCGTTATTTCAGTTAAAGCTGAGCTGACCTATTTGCCTTCATTTAATCTGTTTCACTGTGAAAGAATCGGTTTGCCCTTTGATCAGTTGAAAGGTTTTTCACAAGTTAGTTAGGGCACCAAAGGTACAACTCAGACAGTTATTTTAGTTAGCTGAGTTGGCGGTTTTCACAAAATAAATCTGTTAAGTTCAAAAATGAATCTGTTGTTTTCATAACTGCTTTTTAACTGTTTTTTGAAAAGAAGTTAGAAACTGTTTTCTATATAAAGAAAAGTCTATCTCACATGAGACTGTGCTGAGCAATTACGTTTTTGACAGAGATCAAACACTTTCCATGTGAGAAGAAGGATTGAAAGATTTTTGAAAGGTTTTCCAAAGAGTTTTTCAAGTGTGCTTGTTCTAGGAAACCTTTGATCTTGGTGAAGGTGTTGGTGCAGTGCTGCAGCAAATTGAACTACTGGTTTTGAGTTCTTGCATCTTCTTTTCAAGTGTAATCTTTCCTTTATTCTGTTTTGTAAAGGTGTAAGTGTTAGTCACTCCTTGATAGGGTTTCCTGGAGTGCAAGGTGTGCTGAAATAGGGTTTTTCAGCATTGTGTGTGTTGTTCTTGTA
>Ga0123342_1001025_pt1 | contig 46382 bp, 17 predicted proteins | sample Turbeawhitnodule_FD_89960 | JGI IMG/M metagenome (GOLD analysis project Ga0123342, IMG submission 89960) | Root nodule microbial communities of legume samples collected from Mexico - Turtle bean Mexico white nodule | ecosystem: Host-associated > Plants > Roots > Nodule | place: Mexico: Nepantla...
AAGTTTTTTTTTTTTTTTGGGAATGTGATGATTGTGATCAGGTGCGTGCGTGTGTGTGTTTCTTTGTTGGAAGTGATTGGGAAATTTGTGGGAGGTGAGGGTATGGGAGTGAAGACATGGTGGGGGAATATATGTATGGAGACTATTTTGTTACGGGGATGCTGGAATTGGGATGAGATTTTGATTAGAGACTTCATATTGTTATGGTTGTGAATTGGGTCTGTGATCCTTTTGAAGAGGTTAAATGGGGTTTGGTTGATTAGTGAATTGTTGCTTTATCAACTGCCATGGAATATGGGTGTCTTGAAGAGGAGAGATTAGGTATGCGTGTCTGTGTTTGAATTAACAGATGAGACGCCAGATATTGTGGCGGACTTGGTTTAGGTTGTTAGTACCAATAGGAGGCAAGTGCTAATAGGGTAGATGTTTTAATGATGAAAGTTTGATTCAGCACCTTATGAAAATGTTTTGGATAGTTTGATATGGGATATCGAAGCTTGCGTCACTGTTGTTGTATTGGTTGTAGTAACTACATGGAATATGGCCAAATTAGTGATTGTCTAGTGAAATTGAGCATCCGATTAGTGCTGTTTGCTTGGACAATAATGATAGTGGTCCCAGATATATATGTGACCTGTACAATATTTTCAACCATCAATCTGGGTTAAAAATATTAAGAAGGCAGAGAGAGATGTTTCTTGGAGAAGCCTAATGTTGTAAATCATTGCTGGATATTTTATGAAACTTTCACAACATTTATGCTACAAGATGCCTTGATCATTGTTATTTCTCATTTCTCCACATAATTTGTATTTTTTATGTAAATTATTGTTTATATGTTCAATCTTTTACTTTTTCATTCTGCAGGCATTGATTGCTTTGAAAAAGGGCGCTCAACTACTTAAATATGGTCGTAAGGGAAGGCCTAAGTTTTGTCCGTTTAGACTTTCCAATGTAAGTTAAATGAAATCCATCTTTTTCAGGAAAGTGTTAGTGAATTCTCTAATTTTCTTGCTTCATTAGCTTTCTGGATTGGACTGTACTTAACTGTTTATATGCTCAATTCAAAATACTCTGTGAAAGATAGGGGCTTTGGCATGGTAGCTGATGCTATATGAAAAATATTGTATCGAAAGCCTATTAATTTGTACTTGTAATGCTTTTATCAGCACTGTTATTATGCAGTCAATCTATTTTCTTTTGCCCTGCTTACTAGAAATGTTGTATTTGAAAATTTTGTTTACAATAACGTTCATTGATACATGTAGCTGCCCCACAACTTACAGTAAGTGTTGAACTAACGATATCAAATGTCAATGGGCCAAACAAGGCACTATTCTTCTATTGGATTAGAGTCTGTCATACTGTGGTGTTTTGTGTTTCTATGTTAACTGGGGGTGACTATTTAGTTGTAATCTCTGACCAAGTATTACTATGGGGCTTGCTCCTAATCTCTTCATGTCCATTTCTTTCCTTTCTTTTATTGGTACTACGAACTAACTGTGCTGGACTGCATCATAATTAGATGGTTCAATTTGAGGCCTTCTAGTATGTCATATAAAAAGGTTTGCTTGGCCAAAATCAATACTTTCCTGAATCCAGAGAATTCTTTGGTTCATTCTCAGAGGAAGGTTGCAGGTCATTATTATTAATTTTCAATACTATTTCTATGTCCACAATTTGGTAATTTAGCACAGGCCTTTTGGTTTGTAAAGCAATGAGGTCAAGAGTTTATGTGGTCCAATGGCAGTTTGTTGGTTTTTGTTGCCACATTCTGGGTTTGGTATAACCAGTTGAGGTGATCAGTAGTTAAACTGGACGTGAATAAAACCTCAATTTTTTTGTTTGATTTGGATCAGATTTACTGACTCTATGCTCAAGTGGTATCATTCCTCACTCTGGTGCTAACTACCAACTAATAGTGGTTTTGTAGCTTTAATTTTGGACATATGTTTCTTATCTGATGCATGCTATTACAGTCGTATTCATGATTGTTGATAAGAATATTTTCTGTTGCTTCCTTGGCTGTAATTTGTAGAGTATAAACTTAACAGACGTGTATATAGTAGGCTTGGTTTTGACACTAATTTGAGTTATTTCTAATTCTACTCATTCAAATATCCGAAAACCACAGGATGAATTGACTTTAATCTGGATATCAAGCAGTGGAGAAAAAAATCTGAAACTATCTTCTGTCTCAAGAATTATTCCTGGACAAAGAACTGTGAGATTTCTACAGTACTGTTTTATGTCATACTGACGATGACGCCTTAGCATCCTTTTCTATTAACTCAGTGATATCCCAGAAGAAACTGATATATATATATATATATACATATATATATATATATATATATATATATAAACTATTTCTCCTCTTCTATACAATTAATTTGCCTTCTCTTCTTCTGTCAGGCTGTTTTCCAAAGATATCTGTGTCCTGAGAAGGATTATCTTTCTTTTTCACTTATTTATAACAACGGGAAGCGATCCCTTGATCTGGTTGGTGATGAATTCTGAAGTTCCTTGGATGACTACAACATGGTTTTGTTTCTATTTTCTGCATTTATCATTGTTATAAAATGTTTTATGTTGTGTTTCAGATTTGCAAGAATAAAGTTGAGACTGAAGTGTGGATTTCTGGTCTCAAGGCACTTATATCTTCTGGTCAAGGTGGGCGTTCCAAAATTGATGGATGGAGTGATGGAGGCCTCTATCTTGATGTAAAAACCTAATTGTTGTCTTTGTAATTGTCATGTTTCTTGTACTTTGACATAGACTGAGAAAGATAATATAGATCACAGATCTTACTCTTGATCCAGTAATGGTGTGTTCATCATTTTCATTGAAATAAATATTTTGGATGATTTATGATAAGGGGAACTCATTGGTTTTCTGCTTCATTAAAAGAGTACAATTGTTTCCTCTGAGCAAGGTTAATCTTGATTTTATGGATTAGCTCTTATCCTGGAAACATTATTCTGCAGTTTTCTGAAACAAAGTGCTATTCGCCCTTGCTCTTCTTCGGACACAATTTAGGATTTGTTGATTATGGTATTTGGGAATTATGGACTGAAATATAGGTTTTCCAAAATGCCTCTATTTTTCCTCATACATTACTATTATTATACTGTATAATAGCTTCATTGGTAAAATACATGGACAACTTTGTATAATTCTTTCTGGCTCAATTATTTTCAGGACAGTAGAGACTTGACATCAAATAGTCCTAGTGAAAGTTCAGTCAGTGCTTCACGAGACATCAGTTCTCCTGACATTTCTGTTAGTCTGGCAAATACTTCCCCACAATCCTTTCACTCTGAAAATACTGTAAATTTTGAAAGATCACATGCACCATCAAACCCATCAAATATGCAAGTGAAAGGATCTAGTTCAGATGTTTTTCGTGTTAGTGTCTCAAGTGCCCCCAGCACATCTAGTCATGGGTCTGCACCTGACGATTATGATGCTCTTGGGGATGTATACATATGGGGAGAGGTTATCTGTGAGAATGTTGTGAAAGTTGGCGCTGATAAAAGTGCTAGTTATTTCAGCCCAAGGACGGATGTTTTGCTCCCCAGGCCACTGGAGTCGAATGTGGTTTTAGATGTGCTTCAAATATCATGTGGTGTTAAGCATGCCGCTTTAGTCACAAGGCAGGGTGAACTTTTCACATGGGGTGAAGAATCTGGAGGACGCCTTGGCCATGGTGTTGGGAAGAATGTGATTCAACCTCGCCTAGTTGAAGCAATGACTTCTGCAACTGTTGATTTTGTTGCCTGTGGGGAGTTCCATACCTGTGCTGTTACGATGTTTGGGGAACTATATACATGGGGTGATGGTACTCATAATGCTGGGCTTCTTGGCCATGGAACTGATGTTAGTCATTGGATACCAAAGAGAATTGCAGGTCCACTAGAGGGGCTTCAAGTTGCTTTAGTCACCTGTGGTCCATGGCACACAGCCTTGATAACTTCAACTGGTCAGCTCTTTACATTTGGGGATGGAACATTTGGTGTCCTTGGCCATGGAGATAGGGAAAATGTATCGTATCCAAGAGAAGTAGAATCCTTGTCTGGGTTGAGGACAATAGCTGTTGCATGTGGAGTGTGGCATACTGCAGCTGTTGTAGAGGTTATTGTGACTCAATCAAGTGCTAGTGTATCGTCAGGTAAATTGTTTACATGGGGTGATGGAGATAAAAATCGTCTTGGACATGGAGACAAGGATCCTCGACTTGAACCAACTTGTGTACCTTCACTTATCGATTACAATTTTCATAGAATTGCTTGTGGGCACAGTTTGACAGTAGGGCTGACAACGTCTGGTCAAGTTTTTACAATGGGAAGCACGGTTTATGGTCAGCTTGGGAATCCCCAGTCTGATGGAAAGCTGCCATGTTTGGTTGAAGACAAGCTTGCAGGAGAACCTGTTGAAGAAATTGCATGTGGCGCTTATCATGTTGCTGTTTTAACATGCAAAAATGAGGTTTACACTTGGGGGAAGGGTGCAAATGGGAGATTGGGTCATGGAGATGTTGAAGATCGAAAAACACCAACTTTGGTTGAAGCCTTGAAAGATAGACATGTGAAATATATTGCATGTGGTTCAAACTACTCTGCAGCAATATGCCTTCATAAGTGGGTATCCGGTGCTGAGCAGTCTCAGTGCTCTGCTTGTAGACAGGCATTTGGGTTCACTAGAAAGAGGCACAACTGTTATAATTGTGGACTAGTGCACTGTCATTCATGTAGTTCTAGGAAAGCATCAAGAGCTGCACTGGCTCCAAATCCTGGAAAGCCTTATCGTGTATGTGATTCTTGTTTCGTAAAATTGAACAAGGTTGCAGAATCAGGCAATAATAATCGGAGGAATGCTCTACCTCGTTTGTCAGGTGAAAACAAGGACAGATTGGAGAAGGCTGACCTAAGATTGACCAAGACAGCTGTCTCTTCTAATATGGATTTGATAAAGCAGCTTGATAGTAAGGCAGCCAAACAGGGGAAGAAGGCTGATACATTCTCTCTGGTTCGCACCTCACAACCACAATCTTTGCTACAGCTTAAAGATGTTGTCTTGTCTACAGCTATTGATTTGAAGCGAACTGCTCCTAGACCTGTTCTGACACAATCTGGAGTGAGTTCCAGGTCTGTGTCTCCATTCTCTAGAAGACCAAGCCCCCCTCGTTCAGCCACACCTATTCCAACAACATCCGGGCTTTCCTTCACAAAAAGTATTGCCGATAGTTTGAAGAAAACAAATGAGCTTTTGAATCAGGAAGTATTGAAGTTACGTGCTCAGGTATATTATTCTTCCCCCATTTTTGTCATGTCAATCAAATTGAAGTTAGCTGCTTTGATAGCATAGATTTTCTCCTTTTTAAATTTTCTTCCCTGATACAGATTTGATGCTTTATGCTTATATTTACTTGTTATGGAATCTAACATAATTTTTGTTAGGTTGAGACCCTGAGACAGAGATGTGAAATGCAAGAATTAGAGCTTCAAAGGTCATCAAAAAAGACTCAGGAGGCTATGGCTCTGGCTGCTGAGGAATCTGCCAAATCTAAGGCTGCAAAAGAAGTTATAAAGTCACTTACAGCACAGGTTAATTTTGGGTTAATTTACTTTTCTTGGAGATATTACTGTTCTACACTTATGCTTATCAACCTGCCACATTGTTTCACTTTCAGCTCAAAGATCTGGCTGAGAGGCTTCCTCCTGGCGCTTATGATGCTGAGAGCATCAGACCAGCTTACCTGCCAAACGGTCTGGAGCCAAATGGGATTCATTATCCAGACATAAATGGCGAGCGTCACACCAGGGCTGAGTCAATCAGTGGCTCTAGTTTGGCTTCCATTGGACTTGAATCATCCCTGATGAGCAGAACCGAAGGCATTTTGACTGGAAGCTATGGAGCTAATATTTACCAGCAAAACCGGGGATCTGTAACTTCTAATGGGACAGATGATTACCCGGATGTTAAATTGCCAAATGGCAGCAGCGTGATTCAGACAGGTGGTAGTACCGTGTCTGATACTGTTGATGGTAGGGATTCTGGAAATTTTCAAGATGATGAGAGTGGTTTGAGATCAAGGAATGCCATGATACCTGCTAATAGTAGTCAAGTTGAGGCAGAATGGATTGAACAATATGAACCTGGTGTCTATATAACACTCGTTGCCCTGCGTGATGGAACAAGAGATCTGAAACGAGTGCGGTTCAGGTAATAGAAACAGTTCTCCTTATTTACTGGATATGTTTATATGGTTCTACAAATATATATGACTTCCAAGTGTAGACAGCCTCCAATAGTAGTATACCAGTGATAATTTTCAATATGGTGCTTGGGATTTAAAGACTTGTAAATAATTCTGTTTTTGGTGCCAACTCTGCATGTGAATATCTTTAACTAGGTCAAGATATTGGTTAGGCTGATTTCTAAACACATGATTGTTGTTGGTTTAAACTAGAAAGTCTTAGTTAACTTGCATGTCTAACATGTTTGGTGGTGAATGTGTGCAGCCGGCGAAGATTTGGAGAGCACCAAGCTGAGACTTGGTGGTCGGAGAACCGCGATAGAGTATACGAAAGGTACAATGTTCGAAGCACCGACAAGTCTTCCGGCCAAGCTGCACGTAGGGCAGATGGTGCTGGTTCACCTGTTTTATAATCATAGGGAAGTAGATGGAGGGAAGTTCTCCATTAACACTTTTTGTTGCAGTGAGCTTTGTAGGAATCAAATATCAATATGAAGGAACCAGGCATCCCTTTTGAGTTTTATTGTCTATCCTTTTTCTCTTCAAATATTTTTGTTCCCTCACCTTTTTTTCTCTCTCAAGTGAAATGTCTTCCATTTTATTTGGGCAAGTGCCCTTTACATATCAGTTGTATTGTAGTGTATATAAAATCATCAGTTGAGATAACCTTCCTATTTTCTTGGTTTTTTTCTCCCCGTTGCACCTTTTTTCTTACCTCAATATGTATACCTCAGAATAAAATGTATGCGTGGTGATTTTGTTGTAAATTATTATTTAATTATTACTACAGGGAGTACATTTTGTACTCTTAGTTAAAGAAAAATGTTTCATGGTTATGAAAACACACCTTTGATGTTGCTATCACAACCAAGATAACACATATAAGTGTTGTTGTGTTAGGGTTTATGTAGCATAGACACGGACACTGATACGACACGGACACTGAACACGGGCACTGAAATATGTATAATTACTGAAATGTAGGATATGAAGACATAGATCTATATCTTATATAATTATACATTATATAAATTGACAATAAAGATTTAAGTGCATTAAGTATGTTTCAGTTTTTTTTTAAGTGGCTGGTTCGTAAAGATTTGTTTCTTATTTTTATAATTATAATAAAAAATTATACAATAAGTTTGAGTTTTTAAAAAATTAATGGATTTCTCTTTTTTAAAGTTGTGTTAGACTCGTGTTAAAATTGTCAGAAATCAAATAAATATTTTTTGAATTGGGCACTTAATCAATAAATGTCCTACGAGTGTTGTGTTTGATACGTGTGTAAGATACAAACACGTCATTTAAGATGAGTGTCCAAACTTTATAGGTTAGGATGCGAAATCAATGAAACTAAATTGTACATTAACTCTTCCCTTTCCCTTGAACCAGTCTAAAATAAAATTTTATCCCCTTTTTACTTTTGATAATGTTGCTTTTATAGATAATTTAGGACTTGAATGAAATCTGGAAAATTCAAGTAAATTGGTAATAATTTGGAGGTTAGTTGTGAGTTTTTTAAATCTCAGTAGTAGTGATTATTATTCTACGAATATAGCTACAGATTTTTTCTGCACATATGTATAGTCATGGGTCTCCCCTAAATTCCTGCACAGCTATATTATAATTTTTTAAAATTTGTTAACTCAATTTATTTCATAAAAGAGTAACATTAAGCATATTTCTAATAATTATAAAATATTAAATATAAGTTTAATTTTCCTACTCTAATCATTTTTAAAAAAATATGAATTTATTTACAGGCTCGCCACCTTTCTAATAAAAAAGCCTGCAATTATTATATATCATCCAGTGCCATAAGTGAACGTGAAGTTGTGACTTTTACAGAGTTTCTTTAAAAGGAAAAAACCCCAAACAAAAAACAATAGTCACTTGGTGCTAGAAAAGATATAGTAATGAGTGTGAAATCTTTCTCTGATAACTAATACAATTTCTTAATTCATCCTTCATAGCGATATGAAATCTTTGGAGAATCATATATAGTTTGTCTCCTCTGCTTGGAACATTGCCTTACTAACTACACCTCTTAGCTCTCCATTAGAGGACATAATCCATAGAGAATAAAATAAGTTACCTTCATTCATGAGGTAGAAGACATGAACAACACAACAAACCTTTTCTGCAAAGGTACACATTTCTAGTTTAATATTATCATGCATTCTTGTCATTCTTTGCATAAGATTCAGAAAAGAGGTCATTGTAATGAACAAGAGACACCTTTATGAATCATGAATGAAGTCAACTTTTTAGTTCAATGGCGGTCAACAAGATTCTTGACTTTATTGGTTTCATGGTTAGGTGCATGGTGGATTCGAATAAATAGATAGGGAATTCAATGAAGTATCTGAAAATATTAAACACATCATAATAAAACAATTTGCAATCTTATCTTTAAAGTAATATTTTGTTTTATCACTGAATTACGAAATGCACTTTAAGTCTAACTCAACTCCATAAAATCAGTTCAAATGGTGAGGTTTGCACCTACTTATATACAATGAAATATTTTTATATCTAGTCGGTCTGACATTTCCAACACACTTTTTTTATTTTTGAAAAGTACATTATTTTTGAAAAGTACAATTAAGTATCTTTGAACTGAGCCATAATTGTAATTAATACCACAAATATTAAGGTTTTCATATGTATAATATTCAAAGGGAGAAACTGGAAACATATTTATTCATATGTTATTTAATTTATTTACTATATAATGTAAAATTTCAACTCACATTTAAATACGTAAAAAAAATCTCAATTTAGTTATACATACATACATATATATATATATAGTAGGTACAGAACATTAAAAACACTGACAATGAAACTAGTTCTTACATGAAATCACCACTTTCACTTTTGACTGCAAGGTACTACACTGAGAAAGAAACCAAGCTTTTGTTTCACCAAAACAATTGAAGTATGAGTCGTTTAGTTCTCTTAATTAATTACACAAGGAATGTTAAAAGTTTTAATTTCTAGACATTAATAAGTTTGATATAGTTTTTATATTTTTTCTTTAAAAAAATAAGTTGTGCATTGAGAATATAAAACAATTTTAAAATATATAATCTAATAACGAATTATCATATATATGATAAGTTTGTTATATTTATAAGAATTATTTTTAAAATTATATCAATAATAATTTTTCGATTGGCTTACAAACTAAAAAAAATTATACGCAACGTAATAACTAAACTCTTATTTTAAAATAAAAGTGCAATTTACTTTGAGACATTATATTAGGCAATGCTTGACCAGTTTTATTTTGGACTTCTCATTAGAATAAGTCAGGTCAAGTAACATTTTAAGAAAACGATATTTAAAAAAAAAAATTAAAATCCTAGTAAAAGTAAAAGTTAGTTTTAAAATCTTTCGACTTTTTTCTCATTTAAAAAATGTCAATATTAAAAAAATTTAACATGAACCTAAAAATAACTTTTAAGGCACATTTATTAAATTATTATACTTTCTTAATTTAGTAATTCTTTGATAGATTTTTTTTTTTTTTGACTTGCAGTTTCAATTTCGATTTTTAACTTACGCTAACAAAGTTTAGAAAACATATTGATATCATTGTAACACTGTTTAAATTGCTCAGACAAATTTTTTTCTTGGATACTGAAAGGTTCATTTTAAAAAATATATTTTTTCACTTATGTTTGAGTTTGGTATTTAAATAACCAGAAAATAGTTAAAGAATTTTGCTTAAAGTGGTGAAGAAAAAGTGGAAACAAATTCCTTATGAAGACAAAGTTTCAAAATTTGAGTAGCCATCCTTATTAATGGCTCTCACATGGCTTCAAAGCTAGGTCTGAAATCATGATATGATGATTTGACATGATTTGAAACAGTTTACCCACCCTACACAATTAACATTTTATGGGACTAATTAACATTAGTTTTACCATGTTGTATATTTTGTTTTGTCCTATATAGTTGCAATTGAGACTTGTTGACGTTATCCACACCAACTTAGACATAATTACATTCATTCTGTAGACATAATCATTGTACAATTTTTCCAAGCTCCTAAAACTTTCAGTGCACAAGATTACGAAACTTTTAACAAATAAACTTTGCAATTATAAATAAAATAAAACTTTAAGTGATCCTTGATTATCTTGAATTATCAAAAATGGCAGAAATCGCACGTTGGATTTTGAAGCAGTGTAGTGTTGGATGGCTAAGAAATGCAGTCCTCGTACGAGCATTTATTAGCTACTAACTAAACCAAATGAAAACGCTAAAAATGGACGATTCTCACGTCATTTCCCGAAAGTTTATGAGAATGTGTGGTCACTCATAGCTACAGTAATTATGAGTTTTGCACGCATTGAAACATTCAAAGAAAGAATTTCTAAGTTTAGAAGAACAGAAACATGCCACAGGAATCAACGATGCAACTTCTTTTCTAAATCTAACATACATGATACATGTCGACAGTATCCATTCATTGAATCCTTCGAAAACAATATTCATTGAAAGTTCCACTTTTCTTTCTCCCAGAGGAAGAATAATGCCAGCTTGCATGCGTTTTTACCAAACCAAAAGCTTACTTGAAAGAAACAGAAGCACAGAAGTAGATACACATCAACTTTGCGAGGTGTGTCAACAAGTAGATACACATCAACTTTCAGAGTTTTGCCACCTTTTTTCTCTTTGCTTCCAAGTACAAGCCAAACCATAAAACATTTCTTGCTTTGAACCCTCAAGGGATCTATTCTATCACAAGGTATACGAAACTAGCTAAGCTTGCCCAGATATACATACATATTCACCTGATATGAAGATGATAATAATCTACATATACACTTTTAACAGTTCGTTTTGAAACTGTTTTGTCCCTTGAAAATGATCTAAAAAATAGTAACCACAAAGAGGGAAGTAAACCAAAAAAGGTAAAGGCAAAATACAAATAATTAAGGCATCATATACATTACCCTTAAACTTTCTTGACAAGATGGTGAAGAAGGAATACATAAGATACATATTCCTCTATGGTTTCCCCGTTGAGCTTTGTAATCCAATGCCGTTGTGCTTCCTAGAAGGCCCCGAGGGTGGGATTGGCATTGCTTTGGGCAAGAAACCGAAGAAGTTTGGAGGCAAAGCCTCACCCTTTGGCTGCACTTTGAAAACTTGATGAGTGTATCTAGAGCCATAACTATGGCCAACAAAATATATAACCAAAAGCATGAGCATGACTAGGACCAAGTTGAGATATCTTGTATCCATTAAGGAGTTTAATTCCTTTATGGCAAGAGAATCTCAGAAAGGAAAGAGAGAAAGAGAGAGAGAGAGGGGGGTGTTAAGTCGTTGATGGGTGGGAAATGTTGAAACAGAAAGGGGAGGATAATGAATGGAGGGGATGAAATGCTATAAGATGGTTTGAGTTTCACACATTCTTAATAAATGAAGGAATTTATGGGGCGATTGAAGTGGCAAGAGTGGCTTGTTTGTGAAGTATGTGTGAAAGGAACTATGAAGAAGAACGAGGGCGGTGTGTGCGGAAACATGGGGGGAGTAAATGCAATGTCATGTGCTTCAAGATTTGACTGTTGGAGTGATATTTGTGTTAGACTTTTGGTGGCTTGTGGCAATAAATGAGACAGCATGAAGCAATAGTACTACTTTTATTCAATTAAAAATTGCAGAGACTAGCAAAATTCTTTCCAAGACCTTGGAAGAGAAAGATATGTTCCAAGCCACACAAGCTGGGATAGAATAGAAACCAGCCAAATGAACTAGCAGTAAAAAGAAGAAGTTATGTAACTTTATTATTTTTCTAATGTTTGTGTATAAGGGTACAACATATAGGGAGCAAAATAGGGTTAGTGTTGTCGGGTTAGGTGAATCTGTGGGCCTTCATGGAAATAAATGACGGACTATGGAACTGAAAGTCCTAAACTGTTGTGCCAAGTCTCAAACACAGCAACATGCAAACATGTCCCTCATCAATGAGTTAGGGACTAAAATCTATATGGGGGGCATTCAATGAGGTGATGTCATAACTTCCCCCCTAAGTCATGGATCAGAATTGTGTTCATGCTTCAACTAAGAGAAAAAATATCAAAACAAAGTAAAAAAATGATTGCCTTTGATCTAAATTTGCTAGATAACAATGTTAAATTTGTGAGTATAAATAAGGTTGATTGTGTTGAATGGAAAGGGTATTGATGAACGAGGAGAGTGGTGAATGAAAAGAATAGGGTTTTCTTAGACATAATAAAGAGTTGGACCCATGGAATGCACCGAAATAAGAGGGGGATAAAGTTGGACCCACGATCTGAATGGACACAGAGACAGATTGATGAGGGGTGGATTGTGGTGTAATCAGTGGTCGTAAGTTGTCTACACAAGGAATGGTGTGTGGTCGTAGGAGAAAAGAAATGTAGTTGGACTCCAAGTTTAGACACTTCTGTGGTGGGGGATATGTTAGTGTGTCTTTAAAGAGAGTATTTGATCGTAACAAAAACAAAATACATGGTACTAGATTCATCATTTCTTTCTACTGGATCATTGTTGCCAACAACAATTTTGTTGGTGTGACAATGTTCAGAACATATTTGCCTGCGTAATTTGTCTTTCCATGGATATGGGGAAGCTCTTTCATTATTCAACCCCTACTTCATCGACATCAAACCTGGTAAAAAAAATGGTTCCAGGTAGAAACAATTATCCTTAACTTAAAAGAGCTAAGTGTAAACTACAATAACCTTATTTATTAGGTGAACCAACTTCTTTAAAAAAGTATTCATAAACTTCTACAACATCTTGAATTTCTCTTCTCAAATCACTCACAAACCGAGTTATCTTTAATTGGTTAATTTAGATATATTTTCAACTGTCCTAATTCAATCTTTAAACATTTTAAATATTTATAAGAAGAAAACTATTATATTTTGTTTACTGACAAATGAATTTTCAATATAAACTAAGATATTAAATATTTCATATAAATTTATCACATAATAAATCCACACTATAAATTTGTTTGTTACTTAATAAAAAAAACACGGATAATAAATCAATTCCAATGGATAATAAATCAATTCCAATAATTTCTGTATTAGAAGTACTCATCTAACACATTTAAAATTTGGATTAAAAATAAAAATCAATTTCACATTATAATACACATGTATTTATTTCTAATTAGTTAAAAAAGACAAATAAAAGAAAAAGTAATGGAACAAAAAAATGGAACTACTACCCAATTCAATAATGATCCTATCTTGAACATGTACTGAACCTAAGGCAGTGAGAGTGCTCCTGAAACAACAAGGCAGCACTGTAGTTACTTTGATAATAATGGAGAATATATTCCATCCAAAGGAAGCTAGAGAAAGAAAAGGTTACTGGGGATTTTCCTTTTCCTGTTATTCATTTGTATTTCTCTGCTGATCTCTGTTCAAATCACACTTGTTTGTTTCTTCCCATAATCTCTTTTGGTATTTTACGTATGGCATAACTCCATATTCCTCAAAAAGTCTACTGTCTCACAGGCCTGTCACTTTTCCAACACATTTCACAATAATCTTCACTATATATAAGGGAAGAACATATATATACACTTTCCAGTTCTACAAAACATTGAGAATAATATACTAAAACTAAATGTGGAATAACATCACAACAAAAAATTTAAGAATGAAATTGGTATAAGAGCATGTGAGGTGATGATGATGACCACTGAAAAGTAGTTTTGTCTCTCATATTGTTCAATTAAGTATGAAGGCATGCAATACTGTACTCGTGTGTTTTTTCTCCTGGATCCTTGACTGCACCAGTGTAAAAACACACACAAAAAAACAAGTCATTCACTTGAAGAGGGAAAAAAACAGATACACATAAACCACACTCTGTAAGAAACTGTTGCAACCGACAATTTGTGAATAAAGTTTTGTGATGCTTTTTCTTCGCATAACTGTGACCAGTAACCACATGACAGAAATTTAAACTTTATATAGTGAATTTTAATCTTGAAAAGATACTAATTACATTTATCTCATTCAAAAATAAGGAAAAAAAGCTCGAATCTAATACTTATCACGTACAAGATCCTGTTTACTTCACTTTATCAAATTTTTATGCATTGTTTGAAACCAGCTAACAATAAAGGAAAGGGAGATAAAACTCTGTTGGATTTATTATGTGTACAAAAAAATTCATAAATACTTATAAGAGAAAAAAAAATAAAAAAAATAATATCTTCATAAATTTTTACATAAAGTTTTGTTACATTAATTTTAACTTGTGCAAGCTTATAGAAAAGTCTTTTTTTTTCTTGTTATGTCTTTCCTTTCCTATGGATTAGAGGGAATATATGATTGAAAGATGACGAAGGACTCACCATTTTTGCAATCAGCCTCTTTTGCATTAAAGATTATGTTCAGCGCATCAAAATGCCACAAATTACTTTTTTATTATTGATTTCTCATTAACGATATTCATTTTGTTATATATAATCTTATATATATTATCATACAATCTAAAAATCATCTCACTTTCAATTTTTTTATTTTTCTTTCTTTTCATTTTTTTCTCTTTCACTTTTATCTGAAATAAAACATCTTTAGATTTTTAACTTTTTTATTGGATGATTCTTTCAACTTGTCTTGGCTATCCATTCACCCATGATCTTGATGATAGATGAAAAGTATTGGAACTTGCCAGTCGTGAAAGTTTTGTGTGTTGTTTTCTGCAATGAGAAAAAAACAATGTATAATTCCAATGAGAGAAGGATACGAGAGAGGAGAGAGGAGATTGCATGCAACAAGGAAAGAAAGAAAACAAAACTTTTAGTTGTTGTGTAACATGTTGTATATTAGATAATGGAGTTTCCTGTTAGTATTATATCATTCACGTATACAAGCAAGATATTGAAAGCATCAGAAGTTCTTTTTATAAACAAAGAATTATGGATTGAATGAAATCAATGATTTTGAGAAAAGAAGATAGTTTGGAAAACCATTACCTACTTGTTATTTCAAGCCATATAATGACTTGGTTAGTTGGCATACCCAACCTGATTTAGGAGCTTCCATACCTGAAGGAGGAATCAGGTAAATGTCTTTAAGTAACTTATCGTGAAGAAAGACATCGTTTAGGAAGACATTGTTTACATCCAACTATTGCAAATGCTAAGCTTGAATGACAACTAAAGCAAGAAACAACCTCGTTGTAATCAACTTAGGTTGAGAACTCATTAGCATATTTTAGCCTATGTGAACATTAAATTTGACATATAAGAAGTCGAAAAATAATTAATAAAAGTAGATAACCAACCAAATTGTTTGCTTGGTCGAGAACTATAAAAGTAAAAAAAAACTTCGGGACAAGGAGATAATGAAATAAATTTACACAAAATACAAAAGGCTTACATAGGCCCAATTATTGGGATGTAGTTCAGTAGATCGACATTAAGAATACGAAGAACACCTTTTTGAAATTCATCAATAGGAAACCGGACATTGATGTTCATAAAGAGACATTCATAAAAATAAAAGAATTCACAAGTTTCGCCTTCACGGTCATGACAAACATTGTCAATAGCTCGACAACGCCTAAAAGAAATGATTTTCTCAGGGGAATAAATATAAATTTTTTATAAAAAAAACTGCGAAAGGCTAAAGAATAATGATACCAAGAGAAATACTCGTGAACTTTATGATTAACCCATTCATAACCATGTCGAAGACTCTAGTTTTATTATGCTCTTTCGGCTCGTTCTTTAGCTTTAAGATCCACAACTTCATCACTTGAGCTTACACCAACACAAGAGTTATTTCTACAAGAGATGTAGTAGTCGATGAAGCAGACGAATGAATTTTCCTAGTAATGTCCTCACTCACTCTCCCGGTAGCTCCATTGGTCGCGCTCGAAAATCCTGAAATCTCATTAGAACCAGAAACAGAGTTTGAGGAAGACATAATACCTTATAAGAATGATTATAGATATCTCTCGGACACAAAAATACAAAAGTAGTAAAAGCAGTGGTATACCATTTGGGAACATATATTTACGGTGCTTAAAAAACCTTTCTAAACGAAACAACATAACATCACAATCGTTGAATTTGAACGCATCCAACGGTCAGAGATTAAAAACCTTTCACATCAATGACAGTAATTGTTGCACACGTGAAACAATGCAATCTTTTTGTACCAAAGTGCAATTAATACACGAAATCTCATAAATGCTAAAATCATTTCAAAAAATCTAATAGTTCCAAAGTGCCATTTCAACTTCTTCAAATTCCTTATAGGGATTTCATCTTTTTAAATTCTTTATGTTTGGGAGTGTACTATTTAGGCCGAATGGCCAAAAGGTTAACAAGGAGATGAAAAACCAAATTAAAATGTGTAAATAATAAAATAATAAAGCACGGTAGCGAAGCCCAATGAATAAGCCAAAATAGGTACAATATGTTTAATAAATATAAGGTACGAAGAGTAAAAGTCCAATCAGACCCAAAGTCTAATAAGTGAATATTATGAATAGGTGATCAACCTAAGAGGTAAGTAGAGTGAATTTTATCTGATAATTAAGCAAAATCGATTCTGACTTTATCATCGGAGCTTCTTATAAGTACACACACTCGCTCGAGAGTTGATCTTGAGTTCAGAAGTCGAGAGTTCGAGTTGACCAAGTCTGACAAGTGAGAGTCCATATACTACATCCAAAAACAAGCCCAAACCCAAACCAGGAGACCGTGAAGCCGAAAAATTAAAAAAAAAAAAATTAATTGCTTCTAGTTCTTGTAAGAATATATATATATATATATGTTATATTTATATATACTTAATTTATAATTTTTGTGTACATGTAAACTTTAAATCATCATCAAATTTTCATTTTATCTCTTATTTTTCTTAGGTGAAACTAAACCAAAGCAAGATGAATGTATAATTAACTCTCTTGATGGTAATTATGTATTTTTTTTTATATATATTTGAACAAATTCTGAAATTTGTTATAGAATTGTTTTGACAACATTTGATGACTTAAAACTTTTTCTAAATGATAGTTAATGTAGTTGAGATTTGAATTTAAATATTTTAAAGAAAAGGTGGTAGTGAGTGTTTTCACCCATTGCTTTAGACAAGTTAAATACTCCTATTGTGTATATTTTTTGAACACATGGTTTAACTTTTAAAATTAATGCAGGTAGATTAAGAAATGATTAATAAATGAAAATACGATAAAAATAAATTAATCAGACTTTCAAAATTTAATATAATTTTTTTGGAATAAAAAAATCTGAATTTGTTTAAAAAAGATGAGAAAGGCAAAAATTTAAATATTTTAAAACATATTTTAATCTAAGTACTATATATTCTATTTAAATTTTTAATTATATATAGTATAACATTATAGGATGCACTGCACAAAATACAAGTTTGTTTTATTTGTCTAATTTTTATAATAATAAATAGTTAAAATAACAAAATTACATTACAATTTAAAAGAGTTAAATATTCTAAACATATAAAATATATTCTAGAATTATAATAAATAATTTATATGGCTATACAATGTTATTTTCCAAAAATATTTGAAGTCATAACTAAAAGTATTGAAACATAAAATGAAATAGATGAGAAATCAAGAAAAAAATCTAAAAATATTACAGTAGAAAACAAAATTTAAAAGATTTCCATTTTTATAATGATTTAAACATTATCCTTAAATATAAGGGAAAACATTAACTTCTCCTTTACTTTTGAATAAAGTAAATTTACATTCTTTATCATTTTTAATAGAATGATACTTACTTCCTTTATCTATATAAAAACTATTATATTAAATAAAATTTAAATAAATTTAATAAAACTTAAATATAAGTGACAAATGCAATTTCTCTTAAAAATTATTATTTTAATTTATTAGGTATGAAAGAGAGTAGAATTAGAAGGATATATTAAAAATTAAATTAATATTTTCTGATCTTATTTTATGTTGTGCATAAATTTGCATATGCTAATAAAAAATGGAATAAATAATAAGGAAAAAAAAGTGTCCGAATGCAACCCTACCCCACGACCAATCTCTTTACAAAAAACACAGGTATGATAATTTTTATTTTGTCTCTTTTGAACAGAGAAGTGCAAAGACTTAGGGTTTGGTGTTGTGCAAATTAGGGTTTGTGATTGGATCTCCATCAATCTCCACTGCCAGAGTCTTAACCATAACCATTGCTCATCAGATCTGCGAATTCCATATTCTCTCTCGTCATGACAGACGGTTCCTGGAATCGGCAGCAGCAACAACCACTTCTGCCTTCTTCGGCATTGCTTAAGCGACCGCGTACTGAATATGGTTCTCTCTTTTCTCTCCTTCTCTTTACTATTTACAATTTCAAATTTAGGGTTTGGAGTCAGCTTTCTTAGTTATTTTCGCAATGATTTCCAATGATTTATGATTTGTTCTGATGGTATATGTTGTTTTTAAATCTTTCTAATTTGACTTTTGAGGCCATGGCAAAGGGAAGTGATGATATTATTAAGTTTGAGTGTGTATAATCTAAATTAGTTGGATAGACTTAGAATATTGATGTGTTGCAGGGCTTTGAGGTATAATACCCTGGAAGAAGTGTTTTTATGATTTTGAGTTTTTAGTGATTAAATTCTGGTGGGGCTCAATTTGTGTAAGGGAGGAATGTCCTTCTGTACATCTCTGAGCTGTGGTTTTCAAGTAGGTGGAACAGCAGTGACTTGTGATAGTATCCATCCAGTTAGTCTTTAAAATGATCATAGATAAATATATTACTGGATTAAATTACTTTCATACCATTTGCTGTGCCGATTACTGCATCCTGCTTATATCTATGAAAATTCTCTTGATACCATGTGCTTGGAAGCCTTATGGTAATAATCAGGATCGTATGATTTTTGGTGTTTCTGGTCATTTTCAAACCCATTCAACATAGGATAGCAAACTGGAGGGAAAGGAGCATTGCTGGGATACATGTAAATTTGTCGGATGTGTGAGTGTTATTTTGTTATAATTTCCTGTCTTGGTAGTTTATCCATACTCGACTTTTCAAGCCAATTTGGCCTTCCCTTCCAAAGTTCAGTTTCCCCTTTTTACTGTGTTCTCAATCTTGAACATCTAATCCATCTTTGTGATTTCTGTCTGTGGTGTTTGGTGTTTGAAAATTCTGTTGGCTGATGTGAATGCTCTGTTCATGTCTTTGTTTGAGCTTTCAAGTGTTCTTTTGTTTGAATTTTGATATTATGTTGGTCCTTGTTTACAATTTTCTTGTTTTTTAGTCACACATTTTGTTTGCTTGTTCAAATATAACATCTTAAGTATGCTTTGCCTTCACATTTGCACAGTGCATCTTGCTATGGTTCCATCAACATCATCATCATTATCATCATCATCATGAAATGAGGCCATTGTTCAACTTGAGCTGTAATACACGTATATGTTAATGTAACAAATAAGAAGCTTAGAAGGAATTAAATTTTGAAGATTATTTTGTAGTAAAAGACAATCTATTCAGAGAAGATGTGTTATGTACTATGGAGTATTTATCCTACAAGAGTATGATGTTTATTGTTAGTATTGGGATGTTTCATTTGCTAATGTATATATCAATATGTCATGCATATGGAGATTCATATACAAGAATGTGAAGATTGAGACGTGATCATGTGTTGTGCATGCAATTGTACTGGCTTGTGTTTTCTTTTTCTCTATAACCAAAACCTCTTTCTGTTGGAACCTGTAATTATTTCCTTTTTCCATTCTCATAAACTCATAAGATCACCTAAAGAGCATTGCTATGCAACTCAGCCCATTGTACATGTTTTATTTATAGTAGTAGCACACATGCTAGAGATGGTGAAATATACATGTTTCACTCTTCTTTTTTGAAGAATTTAATACAACATGCCATAATGCACGATAGGAAGACGCCTCTGTTTCCTTGTGCACCTTCATCTCTGAAGGATCCTTACTTCCACTATTGGTTTTTGGCTTTTTGGTCTTTGTACTGTTAACTCATTAGTGACCATTATGAGTAAAGAGTGATTGCTGTTTCATTTTGAAACCTTTAGCTTTTTTTATTTTTTATTAAGTATATTGCAAATAAACACAATTGGAAATTTTAAATTGTAATCAACAATGTTGTCAAAATCGTGAGTTTACTCTGTTGGCAGATTGGGATCAAAGTGCCAATCAGGGGATCACCAAAGCTTGTCAATTCTGGATTGTGAGTCATTCATTTTTGGCCAAATAAATGGACCTTGCTTTTCTCCAGTTAAGGCCCAATGACAAAATTTAAGGCCCAAATGACCCAAAATGTGTGTTCTTTGTTACGAGAGTGAGAAATCCCAAACAAGAGTGGAAATCCCCAAACAAGAGTGAAAAACCCCAATCGAAAGAAGATAGGAAACCTAGAAACGAAACCCACCTCGTACTTGTTGCCGCTCACCATTGTTGTCGTCTTGCTCGCCGTTGGCCACCGCTGTCATCGTCGCTTGCCGATCGCTGTGCCTACTTGTTGTTCTACTCTTCGTTTGGCTTTTTTAATCTATCACACAATGCTTCTTCTCTTCTATTCTTGGTGCCTTTTATAATGCCTTTAAGCGGTGACAATGCGAAAAAAGGAAGTGTAAGAACACATTCTGCATGGAATCACTGTGTTTCTATTGATGAAAAATCAAGAAAGGTAAAAATTGTGAGAAGGTCTTAACATGAGGTATTTATAGATTAAAGCATCATCTTGTAGGGACTTCAAAGGACGTTAAAACATGTATTGCCGTTCTCGAAGAGGTTAAAAAATTAATGTTGGGTATTGTTTCTATGCTGCAACAAAATTTGATGAAGAAATCTATGTCTAGAGAAGAGTGGGATAGTCCCTAAACCCTAAACCCTAGTGTGGTGATTTTGAATTTTTTTGAAAAAGACCAACTCAAGAAGACTGTAGGGGTGAGTCATCAAGTATTTTACAAGAGAAAAGGAACTCAAACTGCTATCAATTCCATCTTCAAGATAAGTGAGAGGGAAGATTCATGTCTAGAAATTGCTTTATTTTTCTACAACAATGCTATTCCATATGATGTAGGAAAGAGTGAAGAGTTCAATAAGATGCTTGAGTTGTTTGCCAAACATGGTCCTGAACTTAGGCCACCGTCTTACCACGAAATTAGAGTGAAATATTTGAAGCAACAGGTTGAAAAGACCTGTCTAATACTGGAAAAACGTAAATTATTTGGGAAAAAATGGTTGCACAATAATGGCAGATGGATGGACTGATAGGAGGGAAATGACCATAGTTAATTTTCTAGGAAATAGTCCAAAGGAGTTTGTCTTTTTGAAGTCGATTGATGCTTCTGACATATGCAAGACAACTAAATTGTTTTCAAGAAGATGAATGATGTTGAGGAGGTTGGGGAAGAGAATGTCATCCAAATTGTAATTGATAATGCAACCAATTACAAGACAGGTGGAGATATGTTAATGCAAAAGAGACAAAAGCTGTATTGGACACCTTGCGCAACACATTGCATTGATTTAATATTGGGAGATTTTGAGAAAATAGTCAATGGTAAGAAAATCACAGCTTACATCTATTCAAGAATTGGACTTATTTGCTTGTTGCACAAACATACTAAAGGGATAGATTTGATAAGACCATCTAATACTTGTTTTACTAGTTCTTATCTAAATTTGGGATGCTTGAATGAGAATAAAAGATTACTAATTAGGATGTTTACATTAAGTAGTGACAATCTAATTGAAGGCTTGTGGAAAATTTGATATTGGACAAGAGATTTTGGACAAATATTTTGAATTGCATGTGGAGTGCTCTTCTTCTAATTAAGGTGTTGCGCATGGTGGATTCGGATGAAAAACCAGCCATGGGATTTATTTATGAAGAGATGGACCTTGCTAAAGAGAAGTGACAAAGTCTTTTCAATAGAGTTAGTTATAGGTAAATAACTAATTACCTTTCACTTATATTTGATTTCTATTTTTTTTAGAAATATAGACTTTGTTTTCTAGATTAATTTATTTACTTTATCTTAGTTACATTCCCCTTTGGGAAATCATTGATCAAAGATGGGACAACCAATTGCATAGGTCATTGTATGCTGAAGGCTATTTACCTTAATCAATTTAAAATGTTTTTCCAAAATTGAAGAGCACCCCTAAAGCAATTTAAAATGTTTTTTCCAAAATTCCTTGTCCAATATCAAATTTTCCTCCAACCCTCCATTTTTAGTTTTTACAAATTTACTAGATTGCCACTCTGAGGATGTGAACATCTTAATAAGTGATCATTTATTCTCATTCAAGCATCCTAAAGTCAGATAAGAGGTGGCAAAACGAGTATTGACTGGTCTTATCAAATCTTTTCCTTCACTATATTTGTGCAACAATGAGAGAATACTAGTTCTTGAATAAATGTAGGTTGTAATTTTCTTACCATTGGTGATTGTGTTGTGATGAAGTGATATTTTCTTTTCAAAATCTTCCAACATTAGATCAATGCAATGAATTGCACAAGGGGTCCAATACAACTTTTTCCTCTTTTGCATTGACAACTCCCCTGCTGCTTTATAATTTGCTGCATTATCTGTTACAACTTGGATGTTATTTTCTTCCCCAACCTCTTCAACAATATCATTCATCATTTTGAAGATTTTTTTAGTTGTCTTGCATATATCAGATGCATCAATAGACTTCAAAAAGACAGTTTCCATTGGACTATTTACCAAAAAATTAAGTATAGTCTTCCTCTTCCTATCAGTCCATTCATCTGTCATTATTCTACATCCAGTTTTTTTGCAAAAAACTTATGTTGTTCTAGAATCAGATTTGTCTTCTCAACCTCTTGCTTCAAATATTTCATGATATGATAGTGACTTTAATCCGGGACCATGTCTACCAACTAATTCAAGCATCCTCTTAAATTCCTCACTCTTTGCTACATTAAAAGGAATAACATTATTGTAGAAAAATTGAGCAATCTCTTGACATGCATGCTCTCTGTCATTCTTCTTGAAAATGGCATTAATAGTACTTTGAGTTCCTCTTCTCTTGAAATTATTTGATGAGTCCTCAATCTCTTCACTTGATCTTTTTCTAGCACTTTTTGAATAACCCACATTACTCTCTTCTCTAGAGATTGATTTCCTTAACAAATTTTGCTGTAGAGTAACAAAATCCAACATTGATTTTTTAACATCTTCCGGCACTGATATACATGCTCCCACATCCTTTGAAGTCCCTGCTTAATGGTGCTTTAATTTGTAAACCCCTCTTGTCAATACTTTCTCACAATATTTACATCGTACGTCCCTTGCTTTTCCATCAACAGACACACAATGCTTCCATTCAGGATTAGTTCTTCCACTTGCCACTATAAATTATCACCCAAATGTAGTGGAGTAGTGGCAGAGTGGAGGCAATGGCGGAGGTACCGAATTGCGTGGTGGTGCGAGCAGCATGCGCAGTGGCGCGAGCAGCATGCGCAGTGGCGCGAGCAGCATGCGCAGTGGCGCGAGCAGCATGCGCAGTGGCGCGAGCAGCATGCGCAGTGGCGGAGGCAGCGAATTGCGCGAGCGGCGAAAAACAGTGCGAGCGGCGGCCAACAGAGGCATATGTTATAAACTTAGGTTTGGGTTTTCAAGTTAGGGTTTCTAGGTATTCCAATTAGGGTTTCTAGGTTTTATTGGGTTTTAAGTATTTTTTTGGGTCGTGTCATGGATTGTGGAGGCCCAAAGATTGTCTGATCCGACCCATGGATCATCGGATCGCTCCGATCCGAATAGATTCCGATCCCACCTCTGATCTAGCCCGTTTTCTTCTAAAAAGATCGTAAGATCGTCGATCTTGACAACATTGACGATGATTTCCTTGGATAGTTTAATTGTATTATACATTTGTGAACTTATTAGTTGTTTTATATATGAACATTTTTTGAATTATGAACCTGTTTTCAGTTGGGTTATGTATTGAATGTTATTTTTCATCTGTTAGGACCTCTTACTGGTCGAGTTACAATCCTTGAGTTACGATCTTTTATCTCCTTTTCAATCCTCTTACGATTTACAAGTTTGACAACATTGGTAATGAGACTTAAGTAAAAGGGCAAAATCTTGTTTTGTCTGTCTTAATGTGTTCTCTTGTAGTATAGGAGGAAATAAGTTAACCCTAGCTAACCAAATGATGTGAAATTGTGGGAGCCCATTTGAACCAAGAAAACATTTAGAACTGGACAAAAGAAATGAGATGGAAGGATGGAAGTCAAAGTAAGCATAGTTGTCCCTTATTTGTCCATTGTGTATTGAAGTCTTATCTAGGCTTGATAAGACTAGTTTTGAATAAATTCCGCAGATCCTATAGTTAGATGGTGAGTGACTTGAGTATGCAAACTACATTTGAATGGAAAACCTTTCTAGTTTGAGTAAAGTTTGAAGTGTGTACCCTTTTTAGGAAATGCTTGGAGTTGAATGGGTTGGAATGGCATTATAATGGGGGATTTGTCACTTGGTATAAACAGGAGTTGAAGTGCTCCCAAAAGTGGTTGCATCATGGAAACCCAAAACAAGGTGAATTGTACTATTGTTTTGAGCCAAAGCTTGGGTGTATCCCAATGGTTGTTTTTTTAGTGCAGAGTAGTATGTAGTGGATGGGTGAAAGTAAATAGGCTTGTGCTGGATTCAGAACTAAATAAGTTGTTTGAACAATTTACAACCAAATTGACGTGACAAGAAATCAAGCATTGACAACCCGCCTGACCTTCATGACCTTTGACACAATCTAATCAACTATAGCTGCGCCTAAAAAGTTAACCTTGGAAACTGTAAGAGAAACCCATAGAGCTGAGTAAATAAAACTCTACTGACCACCATATCCAAGTGATGGTGAATGAGGCCTGCATAGTGCTGAATGCTTGAAACTGCAGCACTCTCTTTTAGAAAACTTGATTTGAAAGAGTACATTGCTAATGCTTATCAATTTGTGCTTCTTGTACAAGATGCTATCTTCAATGTTGTACACTGTAGGGATCAGTTATGCTGTTTATTGAGGTAACAAAAGTATTAGAAGTCCATCAAGGATGATGTCAGTGTGATTCAGAGATGAAAGTGGATCTCTGATAGAGAGATCAAGGAATTAATGATGGATTTGATCAATGCAGATGCTCTGAAATTGATTGCTTATTTTCTTGTTTGAATTCAGATCTGAGTTGACACAGCTTAGCACACATGCAAATAAACATAACTTACTTTCAAATGTCCAAGGAAAGTTTGCATCCAATGACTTTAGGGTCAGAAGAGATTCTTCTTGTGAAGTAGGCACAGAATAGTGCATTTGATCCTTCCACTCTTACTGCAAGAAAACTCTGGTTACTTGTGAAGTAGGCACAAAATGTCAGAAAGCCCACTTTTTCTAAATTTTATGGTATTTTCCTAATCATAACAACATCTAGTTGCTTACTGTTTCCAAAGTAGGAATTTTTTGTCATCAAGTTATGTTGAAATTGGGTGAGGATGTGATATGAGCAGGAGTGGGTTGAGTAGAAGATTCACTGAGAGATGCTGGTGGATCTGAAAAACGGAAAGATTAAGTGGTGATGCCATGGAATGGAAATAGATCCAAGAAAATCTTTCTATAACACAACAAAAGTCAGTAGTGAGAGCTATAGAGATAGATAGACAATTAAAGAAAATATTAACCAAATGAATTGACTTCTGTTGCAAGGAAGAAGACCAGAGATACACATGGTTGAGAGTGCTTACCGGTTAATTGCTTAGAGCTGGGAAAGTATGAGCCTGTTTACAATCTCCAGTAACTACAATTTGAGTAGTTAACCTAATACAACTAGTCAAGTAACAATGGTTGACTTTTTATGCTATTTGGTGTGTAAGGATCTGACTACTGGTAGTTTGATAGGTGACAACAAGCATGTTTGTGTGTGTCCTCTGCTCTTTGTAATATTGTGAGCACTAAACAATATGGAGCATGTGCTGTTTAGTTATCTGTGTTTTGCCAGCATCTGGCATATTTGCTACTAGATATATTGTCTGTGGTTAGCATTGGAGGATGGCTATGGTATACAATGATGCAAATGACCAAAACTTCTTTTGATTCAGTGTATTTAGGTTCTATATTTTTTACTAGAGTTAAGGCTAGATTCTGATACATTGCAGATATGTCACCTTCTGGTCTGACTTCGGGAGGTAACGAGATGCATAATTATATTGCTCGGAATGATGATCATACTGGTCACCGAATGCTAAAGGACACTAAAACACTTGGATCTGCTTATGATCGCTACCTTCAAAATGCAGGGGTATCTTAACCTGTTTTTTTTTTATTACATATGTGAGGATGTGCTTTCATAGCTTGTTTGCTGAAAACTTTTTTTTGGTTAATAAAAGCAGCTTACTTCGTTTAATTCTGGGGAAGCGAGTGCAATTGGTGGTGTTGGATTGGCAAGGAGTGTTGGTGGATTGCCAGGTCATTCGCTATCTGATCCTTCTGTTATGGGGCATCCTGGTGGTGGTCATGATCTTGCACGAAATGGACGGAATGTCAATTATGGTGGTCAGTTACCAGTAGACACAGCCTCCATGCCTGGACCAGAGACTGTACCTCTCCCACCAGATGCATCTAGTACTTTATATGTTGAAGGTCTCCCATCTGACAGCACGAGAAGGGAAGTGGCTCGTATCCTTTATTTTTTTCCTATAATGTTTATTAATTGGATTATCATACTGTCGACTGTCTTGTCATCTTTTTTATTTTTATTTTTTTATTTTAGCTTTTCAAATTCCTTAATGCCATTTTTAGATATTTTTCGCCCTTTTGTTGGATATAGAGAAGTAAGACTTGTAAGCAAAGAGTCCAAACATGTAAGTGTACTGCTCGTAACAGTTGTCTGGTTCTCATCTATTATTTTGGTATGTTGTTCTGCTCATTGGATAGAAGATTCATACCTTTATGCTGAAATGCATGCTTCTTGCAGCGTGGAGGAGATCCTCTAATCCTTTGTTTTGTGGATTTTGCAAATCCGGCTTGTGCAGCAACTGCTCTGAGTGCATTGCAAGGTAATCGCTTGTTACCTGCTGAGATAAAAATGAAATTAATTTCATGTTTGATTGTGCAAGTCTCATTGGAAAACATCTCATAAGGTGACTTGATAAAGTTGTGAAAATTGTAGAATTACCTTGGGTTTTTTGTTCTAAACCAATATGTGGCTATTATGTTCCTGAATTTTGTATCAGTGTGTTTGGAAACTCATTGAAAATGGAGAAATCACATTTAGAATTTGGAAACTATAACCATTAGATTCTGAAAATTGCGTACAAAACGCAAAAAAAGTCACATTTGAAAACGTAACCAAATACCCCAGATGTTTTGTTATAATTTTTTTTAATTGTAATGGGGTAAAATATTATAAAGCTGCACTAAATTTATCAGTAAAATTCCAAAGGAACAAGTGTTGGGTATGATGTGCTATCTAATTATGATATTACTGAATATTGTATTGAACTAAAAGGATTTAAATTGGGAAAGTGATAAATCACTCTTAGACTGAATATCTTTGTGAAAGTTACATGTGACGTAATAGTTTATTCAAACTGGGTTACTTCACAGAACTGAAGTAGTGAACACGTTATAAATGAGTTCCAACTTCCATGTTCCTATCTGTTATCCTCTTTCATTCCCAAAGTACATAAATGAACACATACAAAGATAACTATTCTATTAGTTGTCATATCGTTGTTATCATCACTTTGGAATTGTGATCACCCATCACGTGTGTCTATTTTTAAAATGAAGTTATCATTTTTTTATGCCACGTATGCACGAAGTCCCTAAGTTCTGCTGCTATAACATAGTCAGCTGTTCCTGTGGTCAGGAAACTATGGACACAATTTAGATGACGTTTCTTACGTCATTGTCATCAAGTTCTCCAAGTAAATGGTGACATGTTGAGCTATTAAAAAATTCTTCCATACAATTTGTGGAAGTTGCTTATTACTTGAAAGGAGAATTTAATGGTAAATAAATATACTACAAACTTGATCTAAGTTTAAGTTATGTCTTCAATCTAATGCAGTGTTCCTTGTGATCTTACTAACCCAGTATTGTAGGATTGAACTAATGATTTTTTCAAATAGTTATGTACCCAAATTTCAGTGTTTGCTGACATCGTGGTTTGATGACACAGGTTATAAAGTTGATGAACTCAATCCTGAGTCTAGCCACTTGCGGCTTCAGTTTTCTCGGTTTCCTGGTCCCAGATCCGGACCTGGTCCTCGTGGCAAGAGGTGAGCTGGTTCGCTCAGGTTTTATGCTGGTCATAATGTCCTATCTTTATCCCATATTACTGTTATGGGGTTTGAATGTTCAGAGTCGATGTTCACATGCAAATTTAGTCTCCCTCCTGGCTACAATCCTACTTTATTGAGCTCCCTAGGTGCACATAGTATTTTAACTGGATAATATCAAATTACAATTGCATTTTGAGCAAATCTAACATGGAGGGCCTAGTCAATTTACTGTGTTGTATAAATATTGATAATTTTAGTATGAACCTGATTAGAGTTTTTTTTTGGGCTCAAATAAAGGTTTTTAATTTTAATATTATCTATACTGGTCGTGTGCTTGTGATAACTGTTTAGCTTTAGTCTGTTGTTGAGCCACGGAATTCTGTTGTTTGATGACATTTGGCATGTATTGTGCAACTGTAATTAGCTTCGGTCATATGGTGCCAAGGCTCTAATGTCTGAATTCTGTTGTCAGAAGACTGAGAAAGTGATAGCTACTTGGATTATCTTAATGGTTTGTGTTTCACTTCACAGCATCGTTATTGATATGCCTTCTAAGATATTTATGAAAAACTCAATAAACTTATCTTAAATAGAAGTATGTAATGTAGGAACAACTAGTTGAACTGTAGTGTGGTTATAAATCGAAAGCACCATGAATATGCTATATTAATGGATTTTCTTATGAAACTATGGGTTATTTACTGTAAAAAAATCCTTTGATACAAAAATAAATACAAAAGAAACCATGTCTATCAATTTGTAGATGAATGAGCCAGATAGTTTGTTTGTATCAGGGAGCCTATCGTTTTATTTTTTTTCTTTTATGCTCGAATATAATCTGTTATATTTCCACGTAGTGATTTATAATTTTTGTACAAGAAATTTCCATATAGATGAAAAATTTAGCATTCTGTGATGTCTCATGTTTTCCACTTCGATTGCTCCAACTAAATATTGTAAAATTTCTATAACAATAATATAATTATATTATTATCGAGTTGTTATTTTTAAAGCTTTTTATACGTGCTAATCAAATGGTGTGTACAAATGGCTATTATTCAAAGAAATTTTTTACAATATGATTTAAACGGTAAAAGTTTTTAATTTAACCATTAATTTTGTTAAATTAGCATCTAGTGTTAAGTTATTGAATTAGGAATAATATACTGGTATAAATTGTCACATTGTTTTAATTTAGGGTTTAGGGTTTCTTATAAATATAAAAAACATTTTACATCTACATTATTTATATATAAATATATATATATATATATATATATATATATATATGCATTTATAAGAAATACTTGATTTTGTGGATATTCCAACAATGTAAATATTCAGTTGAAACTTCTAAATTTTTCCTGTTTTTTTCCTAATCACATTACTTCATTAAGTATATAAATTATGTGTTTTCCCTTGTTACCTCCTTAGATTTCTACACCCAATGTATATAAATCAATGTCTTTCTAACTTAAACCAAGCTAATAACTTTCGAGTTATTTTAACTGACATATAAACAATAAGTATGTTTATAAAATTCCAGCTATTTTCTGACTAAATTTATAATTTGTTAAGATTAAATTAGTTTGTCAATTAATTTTACCAATACACAACAAAAAAAGAAAAGGAAAACAAAAGAAAGTGAAATAAAGTATTATTTTATTTTAAGAAAAATAAAATAAGGTTTTTTTTTTGCTTAATTTATGCGTAAGGAGTAATACACACACATATATAATATCATTGTAATCTTTGATTGCATCATATTTTTAAAATATTCAACATTAAATTGAATTTTTTTATCATATAAATTATATATTAAATTATTTAATACACATTTTATATAAATCAAAACAGAGAAATGTATATTTTAAAATATATTAAAATAAAAATAATTTGATATTTTATTGTTATTTACTTTTTTAAAAAAATAATTATTAAGAGTCAAATTAACAAAATACATTTTCTATATTAAATTATCAATTGCCTAACATTTGGTATAATTATATATATATATATATTATAATAAAAAAAAATATTTTTATCTTTTTTTGATTCAAAGTTAAAATAACCTCAAACCAAAACATATAATTATTGAGTCCATTTGCTCATAATGAAAAAATATATTTTATAGGTTCTAATTAGTTGTCTTCTATTATTTGAATTTTAATTAATATTATTTAATATTTAAAATTTTATATCTTCTTAATAATTTCAAGTATTACTAATAAATATCCTTTTATTCTTATTAAAATTGGATAATTTAATTGAATTTCTCTTTTAATAATTAATAGACTCTATTAATAGAAGATCAAACTAATTATCGGTACACAATTTTTAACTTCAAGTCGAACAAACAAGGATCAAACCAATTAGCGATACATAACTCTCTAAATCTCAAGTCGAGTAGATGAGACAAAGAGATTTATCCAGCAAAAAGAGAAAAGAAATAAATTATTATGTATGTTGTACCTAATTTATCTATGGTCATGTACCAATTATTAGATTTTGGTAGATACAATAATAAAAAAGCGTTAAGCTCCTTATAGATGTGTGAAATTATTCAAATTTGAAGATTAAAAATATAAATTATAGAAAAATATTAAATACCTTGACACATTAACTTTTGGTATAGTTCATTTTAATCATTCAATTGTTTAATATTCATTGTTTTGTTCATTCCATGGTCGAGTTTTAATCGATTTACTCAACTGGTGGTCAGCCGTTTATTTCTAAGGTTGGAATCTAGTAGAGTTAGACCCGTTCAACTAACAATCAACCTTAGTTTATTTCTACAACTAGAATCGAGTCGAGCTAGATCCATTTGTTAGAATTAGAAGCCTAAACAAGAGAAAGATGAATTGTTTTTGAAAGATTTTTGCAAAGTTTTAAGTTTAGGGTTTCTATTCAACCAATAAAAATTCTATTCAACCAATAAAAAAATGTTTTAAGTTTGATTCTTGAAAATCAACCAGTTGTTTTCACAACACAATCAGTTGTTTATACCATCAGAATTGAAAAACAATGTTAAAATAATTTGAGTGTAATGGTTCACTCTTAACCAAGAGCTACATCCAGTCTTCAGCTAACCACTAAGAATTCACCACGTAATCAACCCTAGATTACAAAACACACACCAAGAGTGATGATCTTGAACCCTTCAAGAACACATACCACGCTATGGCAAACAACATAGTTTTCAGAAACACATTTTAAAACTGCCTTACACAAGAACACATAGAAATACAATGTTCAATGAAGAAGAGAATAAAATACACCTGGTATACAAAGCTTAAGTTCAGAAGAATACAAAATTCAGTCCTATTCCACACACTTGAGATGATCCAAAGCTTTTAAAATCTTGAAAACTGTTTTTGATAAACTTTATTTCTTAGTTAATGCAAAAAAGCGTAAAACAACATTTATATAACCTCAATCAAGTAGTCAAAGCAGTTAAATCAAAAACCAAAAGCAATTGGAATAATTTAAAACAGGTTAAACCACTTAACAAAATTTTGTTAAGGTTTTCACAAAAAAAAAACTAGTTGATTTATCGAAACAACAAGTTGACTTTGTTTGACCGTAAAGCAAAAACAAAGCTAAGCTTTTCCAAACCATTTTAAAAACCACTAAGTATCGAACAATCGATTGATTCGACATTTCAACATGTTGAAATTTCACAACCTTTTAGAAAATCCATCTTTTCAGAAAGGTAAAAATTCAATTGAACTTGGATCATCTTAAGGAATTAATTAACAAGTTTCAAACAACTAAACAACGTACACCCAATAACAAGGTGTTCAAGCTTTCCACTTGGATTTGGAGTCATCAAAGCATCTTGTTCAACACCATTCAGTTGATGGTCAACCTTAGTTCATCTCTAAGATTGGAATCTAGGCAAGCTAAACCCGATCAATCGATGATCAACCTTAGTTTATCTTTAAGACTGAAATGTAGTCGAGCTACACCCGTTCAGTCGATGTTTAACCTTAGTTTATCTCTAAGACTGGAATTTAGGACCCGTTTAGTCGATGGTCAGCCTTAGTTCATCTTTAAGACTAGAATCTAGGACCCGTTCAATCGATGCTCGACCTTATTTTATCTCTTAGGTTGTTTATCTCTAAGAATGTTTATCTCTTCTAAGGTTGTCGAGCTAGATCCATTTATTCGATGGTCAACCTTAGTTTATCTCTAAGGTTGAAATCTAGCTAAGCTAGACCCGTTCAATCAATGCAAATTTTGCCCAACCGTGCTAGGTTGTAGATTTTTTCTCTGTCGTAATAGGATTTGTCTAGTCATGTTGAGTTGTAGATTTTATATTGTAGATTTTCTTTCTTAATAGATTTCGCCCGATCATGTTGAGTTATAGATTTTATATTGTAGATCATTTCTCAATCGTAACAAATTTCGTCTTGTTGTGCTATATTGTTGATTTTATATTGTAGATCTTCTTTCTATTCTACCGATTAAACTAGATTATATATATTTTTTAGATCTTCTCTTTGTCATAAAAGATTTTGCATGATTGTGCTGGATTGTAGATTTTCTCACCAAATGTAATTAACAGGTAAAGGAATTAGACACATTTTAAAAAGAAGCATTCAACTTATTGGATACTTATTTTTTACTATTTAAAAAATTATCTATTACAACTAAATATTAAAATACTTTCAAACAAAAGTTATCTTTTATTTTTTTTTTCATCAAGGATAACATCGTTTCTTCTTATAATAAAATTGCATAATTTAAGAAGAAAAATTATAATTTTTATGTTTAACTAAGGTAACGATGGATCTCTTAATAAAATAAAATAATTAATTTAATAAAATAAAAAAATAAAACTAACTAATAAAAAAAATATTATTTTTATATTTTTATAATTATCTTTGACATAAATATTTTTTCCTCTCTTGATATTATTTTTTAGGGAGTGTGATTAGTTTAACGTTAAAATAAAAAATATTAATTAGTAATGAAAACTTAAAAGAAATAGATAGTTATTCTATTTTGATTTGCATAATAGATTCAACCTATTATTCTAAATCTATTTTTGTTTAGATTAAAAGGACTATTATTCTAAATCTATTTTTGTTTAGATTAAAAGGAGAATAAGGAATGAAAGATAAGAGAAATATAATAGAAAATATTGAAAAGTAAATATTTCTAAATGATTTGATTGATATTAGAAAATTATTTATATTAATATAATTAAAAAATAATTTCATTTAATTTATTATTTTAATTATTTATTTGATTAAAATATAAAAAAAAACTTAAATAATAATAATAAATTATATTAAAATAATAATAATCGATTATGTAAAAAATAATCAATTATCTCTTTTTCTTGTTTTGTCCGTAAATCATTTTTAGGTTGTCTATAACTTTTAAACATTTTTATTTTACGTGTTTTAATATTTTATAATTCTCAATTATTTCTTTCTTTCTTTCTTTCTATCCTTCTAGAAACAAAAAGATGGCAAACAATCTTTTCTTTACTTTGCTTTATATCACCAAAGAACTAATTTCTTTCCTTTAAACTTTTCTCTCTCTCATGCAACCCATCTTTTTTAATCAATAGTGTGATGTAAGAAAGCACAAGTATTAATAAATAATAAAATTTAACCATATATAATAAAAAATACATTAACATTGATTTGCAATGATAATGATTTGTATTCTTTAAATAGGTTATTACCTGTTCAAATTTGAATAATGTCAATTTAAATATGAAATAACTCATATCAAGCAAGAGTAAAAATAGTTGGAAAAAATATAAATAAGTAAAAAATAAAGTGAAAATAGTAATTATTTTATTTAAGAAAAAAAAGAAAAAAGATTAAGCTACTTTGGTTTGAAGAAAATTAGTGTCACACTAGCGATTCTTGTATCTTTATAGTTGTAAAAATTGATGCGGGTTAAAATATGGTAAATATAATTAATTACCAATTATAATAATAACATTAATTTTGAAGTTTTGTTATAATTAATCTATAACGAACTGGTTGGTATCAAAGAAGATAATATTTTTTATTGAAAGTAATTACTATGTTATTCAAAATAAAAAATATTTTTATTTATATACAACTATTATATTTGTATATGATTGAAACTTACATTAATTTATCACTCCATCGTTAAGTTAATGTATTTTCAGATATTTTCACCCGTTAATGGAAAAATGTCAATCTTTTTACAATGGTTAAAGTGTTTACCAGATCTTTATAAATACACATTTTCAAAATTTCTTCTTTATTTCTTCTGACATGCTGAGTTATATTAGGAGTCTATTTGGATAATTTAAAAAATATCCATAAACTAAAACTATTTTGTATAAATTAAAATTATTTTAAAAAGTGCGAAAAATATTTTATAAATTAATTTATATGCAATCTAATTTAATTTTTGAAAAAATTAATTTTTATATTTTTAAATGTTAATCGGGAAACTTATTCAAATATATTATAAAACTTTATTTTACGAGTTTTTGCTTCAATTTTCCCGCTCAATCCTTCTTGAACAAAATTATATTTAATTATTTGCATCTATTTTAAAGTAATCTATAATTAGAGAATTTGGAATTTAAAATATTATAATACTATATTTAAGAAAATCAACATATTTTTAATTGTTTTGTGAACTTTGTTTTATGCGAGCGTGTAGCCTTGAAGCAAATAATAGTTTACTACTATTATAAAAATAGTAACAAGAAGGCTAAATAATTTTTTCTTATATTTATATAATTAATTTAATTTTTCCTTTCATTACTAAAACATTATATTTAGTTTTTCAACTTTTAAATTAACATTAATTTAATCTTTTCTATAATGCATAAACGATCTACATGAAGAAATCAAGTTTATATTGATTTAAAATTTAAGAATTTTAATTAAAGTTTTTAATGATATTATTCTTATAAGACTGATATTATTTTAGCAAAATAAAATTTTACTTTTTAGCTCTTGTTAGTTATGTTATTTATAGCTCTTGTTAGTTATGTTATTTATAGTCTTTAAGAGTTTGGTGATATTTTATTTTAATAAAGAGGTATCTTTAGTGATACTCAATGCTTTAGCAATGATCAATGTCTTTTATATTTGAGATTGTTACCCGTTTATCTTTATAGATCTTGGAGGCGAGTCCATATCTCATTTAACCTTGACTTAATTGTTTGCTAAACATGTTGGTTTAAGATACTATTGCGTATGTAATTGTAATGATTTAACGTTGAATAGGTTCTTAGATTATTTTGATAGGCTAAGACCTTCTTGACTAGTCGACTAAGACTAAACATGTATTTTGAGATGACCCCTCAAGGGATCATAGGCCTCTGCTCATACATTGGCCCCTCAGGTTTGAGGAGGTGCTTAATGAGAAGTTTATGTTACATATTAACCTATTATTTAGCTTGTTTTTGGTTATTCTCTTGAGGTTGATTGACCAATCAATCATGACCTACATAAGCAAAAGCATATTGTATTTGAGTTTAGAAAAACAATAACATACCTCATTCATATGTTTTCTCTTCTCTTCTCGCGCTAACCTCTGTTCTCTCTTGACTGTTCAGAAATCCATTGATTAGGGTTTCCTTTCTTTCATTGGTGTTCTTCGATGAGTTTTAGGAGAAACCCTAGATCCCCACTATAAAAGATTTTTTTTACCATATTATCGAGTCTATATATGCTGCTCCTAAGCTTGAGTAGAGGTCACACAATGAAAAGTCTAGAATCCTCTTCAAACCACCCTTATGAGACGTGCATGTGTGATTGTAACATTTTAGAGTTGAGGAAAAGTGTTATTATGATCATTAAAGATGGAGAGGGGTTGTGAAGGTTGGACTTTCACAAACTATCTAAAAAGGTCTCAATCTTAAGTGTTGTGACCATATGCTGCTAAACCATATATGGTTAGGGTTTTTGATATTTAACATTACTTCCCGAAATTGCTCCTTAAAGGTCCTTAATGACTTTACCTTCTCTTGTTGAATGTTTATTCGCACACTATTGATGTCAACTACTAAGGATGACTAGTTGCAAATCATGTTTCAAACTTCACAACTAGAGTGATAAAATTGTCAATAAAATGAGGTGATATCCTAGTGAATCAACTTAGACGACTCCCTTTAAGGATTTTAGGAATACTTGACACAAAATTACATCATCCATAATGTACAAACACATATGTGTGATGTACACATTAATGTGCTTATTGTGATATTTATCTAAGGTATAACTTTTCTATGTTGATGGGACATAATTCCATTCAGAGTGGGATGTCAACACAATCCTAATGCACTTAGGAAGGTATGACTTTAGGCATGATAATATGTTTTGGTAACCAAATAGCTCTCGATCTCCTACATCTTGGATGCGAGTGGTAGGAATGTGTCAATATATGTAGCATAGATACGGATACGGACACGGAGATACGTATAATCTCTAAAATGTAGGACACAGGGACACTGATCTATATATTATATAATTTTGAATTATATAAATTGAAAATAAATATTTATGTGTAAAAATATGTTTCAGATTCCTTTGAGAGCAGGTAAGATATTTTTCATGAGTGGTTTAAAAGAACTTGTTCCTTATTTTTATAATCATAACAAAAATTTAAGCAAAAAAATTGAGTTTTTAGAAAATTATTGTACGTATACCTTTTAAAATTGTGTTAAAACCATGCTAAAATTTTCAAAAATCTAACAAATATTGTTTGAATTGAATACTTAACCGATAAGTGTCCTACGAGTATCGACACCGATACGTGTGTCCGACACAAATACGTTATTTTAAGAGAAGTGTCCGACATATGCCAATAGAGTTTTCTTTGATCTTCACTCCTTATCTAGGTTGGCCAAGAAGGTACAAATCCATCCTTTTTCAACTTTTTCTTCATTTAGACATTTTCATTCCTCAAGGCATTAAATTCTGCAGTGTTATTTTTCATTAGGATCTGAAGCTATTTTCATAGTTTCAACAATAATATTGTTTGGTCTAAATTCTTTTACAATTCTTGGAGTGATGGTCACTCATTATTTGTCATGTTACATATAGAAAAAATGTAGTTTTCAAAGAAAGTCTTACTCAATATCAAAGTGGGGGACAACATACTTTTATAAAATCAAGATAATTCTCTGTAAAATCGTATTAATTCTTATCATTTATATTATTTTCAATCTTTAAGAATTCAGTAATACTATCTCAATTGATAAAGAGGTGCATGCAGTTATATTAAATATAATAAAAAATATGTAATAATATGTCTCTTTTACATTATAATTATTATTTATTAATTTAAATGTATATTATTACATAATTATAACAATTAATTAATCTCAATTAATCATAATAAATTTAATAAGTGAAACCATTCACCTAGTGGATTATAAGTTATTCCAACATGATACAAGAGGAATTATATAATAATAATAATAACTACACCGAAACATACCTTTAAATTAATCCTAGTAGGCTTGACGTTCACATGCCTCTTTTCTTACCTATTTACAAGTAAAGTGGAATAAATTATCAGTTTTTCTTTAAAAAATTATTTTAGAATGATATCTGTTGTGTAAGATACAAATCACACTAAAAATTTTCAAGTTCTTACTAAGAGTATAAATGGAATAGAACTTCCAAATAATAAAACATCACATTATTATTGAAACAGGTAAATAGTTCAAGACTAAACAAACATTAATAATTTATAAATGTAAATTTCAAAAATAAATCTTATAATTTATTTAACTTTATCTTTATATAATTTATTCAATTTTATTCCTATATTATTAAAAATATCTAAATTTTGAAATTAACATCAATTTAGTTTTAAATTTTAATAATATAAATATTATATAAATTATATGAATACAATGTAAAAAGGTAATTTAACCTGATAATAATATACACAATTTTATATCTCTTTGGAAGAGTAACTTCACATTGACATGTAAATATTCATTCCCTTAAGATTTTGTATGTGTCGGCAGGTGGGGTCCACTTATTCTCTAACGTAAAAAGAAGTTAAAGATTTGAATACTGAAAAAGTAAAAGCAATTGCTGCTCCTGTCAGAAATAATAGGTTATTCAATTAATTTGTTGTCACTTCTGTTTATTGCAAATCCAATTTTGTAGATTTTCATTTGAAAACTATCACACTAAAAAGTTTTTCACATCTAAGTTACACATAATCCATCAACTTTCAACATTTAAAAATTTTATTAAATAATAATTAAATTTAATAATAAAAAATAATTAATCATTATATTAATTAAATTAAATATTAATTTAAAAACTAAAAAATTATTTATATTTAAAATAATTTTTATTATTAATAAAAATTTATAAAATAGTTTTCAAATTTATATCTAAATTAATTATTTAAATTTTAATAACTAATATTTTATATTATAAACTAGTCTTTAAAAAATTAATAAAAATTAATTTAAAATATTAAATATTAAATAATTAAAACTTTAGTAATTAGGAGTTAAATACTAATTTATAATTTATTTTATAATTTTTTATTAATAATAGAAATGATTTTAAATGTCAATAATTTTTTTAATTTATAAAATAATATTTAATTTAATTAAATAATAATTAATTATTTTGATTTTTAAAATTAATTTTTACTTAATGATTTTTATTAATGATTAAGTTGATGCATAAAAATTGAAATTTGATTGAATGATGTGTTCCACTCTCAAATTGAATACCATTAGGAGGGTCACCAAGTTTACTTCATAAATTAGATTTTACTCTAGTTTCATTATTATTTTTAAAAACATAAAACTTTTGGGTATATCAAAATATTTTATGTACCTTGAATAATGTGTTAATTAATTACAGAGAAAATAATAGTAATGTGAACAAGTATTATTTAAAGAAAGTGAATTGAAAGCTTTAAAATCTTATATTTAATAAAAAAGTATTTGTGGTGGTTCATTCAATCTCTATCATCCTTTGGCATCATTTGTGTAGTTGGTGGCTGACTTTTCTTCTCATTTTTTCTCATTATGTATAATGTTAGTTTCTGCAAGTAATCCATAAAAATAAAAAAGCAAAGAACTAGTGCTTCTTTATTTGTGGAGGAAATTACAGTGGGGTCTTCTTCACTTGTAATACCACTTTCTTATCTTCTCCAATTAAATGGAATTGTGAATTAACATCATCATCACTGTCCTTGATATTAGGACACACTGCAGGCTGCTTTCATGGAAATGATATGAACAGTAACAATTGTCAGGCTTGCAGTTTCTTGGATGTAGATGGCATGTAACTCACAAATAGCAAAGAAAAGAAAAGGTGTATTTAAGCATAACCTTAAATAGGATAATGTAACATTAGAGTAAGTTTTAAGAGTTATCATGGTTGTTAATGTCTTAAAAAGTTGAATGTTGAACCTCTGAAAGTGTTGATAGATTATTTACAACTAACTTTTTTTCTTCTTACATATTTATATCAGTGGATAGGTACATATTTAATCTCATTCTTTAATTATATGACTATCTAATATTCTACTCAGAGGTAAGATGCTTGTTCTTAATAGGAAGCAAAGGTTGATTTTGTTCTTCTGAATGATCATAATAAGGTAAAAGATGCTTATTAAGTGTTGTACATAAGAACATGCACATGATTGCACTCAAAGCTCCTGGGCCAGAGATAAGGGTTAAATGGAAAAGAAAAACATATAGAGAGAGAGATCATTCCCATGTGCAAAAGCATAGTTTACAGCCAAAAATATTTATCTTTTTCATTGCATGGCATCTTCAAAAGGCATATACCTAAATCGCTGTCTTGCCTAACTAATGTATAATCAATTGAGTGCATACAACAAACCTTGGTTAAAAGCAAACTTACTTTGTGCCTCTTGACTTTTGCAGTTTGTAATTATACGTATATTTGTCTACCACAACACAACAGCATTAGCTTCAAATATGCAAAACTACACATATGATGACTAGGTTTTTTGTGACTGCCCTAACAATGACTTGGTATTGATTAATGTAATGCACACATATGGCATAGTTTAGCATCACAGACATGAGATTTTTTTTTCAAGATGCTTGAGTTACACTAGTGCAGAAACATAAAACAAATGCGGCTATTTTGAATTTATAAATGTGGCTTTATAGTCGCATTTGATCAACACGCACTTGTAAATTAAGAAATATAAATGCGGCTATATAGCCGCATTTATAAATACCATTTACAAGTGCGATTATTTGCTTTAACCGCATTTGTATATGCCAAATCATTAAAAAAAATTAAAAATTTTAAAACATCGTCAATCTTGTGTGAAGGCAACGTTGATGAAGAGTCACGGGAATGCCAACAACGGTGGCGGCAGCAGAAGCGATGGCAGACAGGGAAGCAGCAACGGAGCAAACCAAAAAATCCACAAGAAACCATGAAGACAATGAAAGAGTACTGAGCAATGCGAGAAACCAAACAATGTAAGAAAAATGAATGTCAGCCAACGAAACAGTGCTTCGAGACCACCAATGCAAGGAAAAAAAACATATATAAGAAAAACGAAAAACATTTATGCATATATTTGTAAAGATGAAGAGGAAGAAAGAGAGTTCAAGAAACTTACATTGCACAAATGGAATGCAGATGCAGCAGAAGGAGACGAACTCAGAGTGCAAACGCGAAACGAAGGCACAGACGAGAAATAAAGTTTGAAATTGTGTGTGGTGCGCTTCAAAATTTAGGATAAAAAAGGATTTACGAATGCGGCTAAAGGTAAAACCGCATTCGTAAATCAAGCGCTTTGATTTACAAGTGCGACTATACAAATAGCCGCATTCGTAAATCAAAGCATTTGATTTACGAATGCAACTATTCAAATAACCGCATTTGTAAATCAAAATAATTTCAAAAATGCTACCATGTTTTTTACAAAAATGAGTAACGCAAAAACCGCACTAAATAAAACGTATCTTTTTCTTTTTTTCACTAGTGTTATTAAGGTGATTTAGGAAGAGTTGAAGCAAGTTGTACAAAAGTAACTATGCATTGAAATTGTAGGTAGTTGTCAAGGCCAATAAAGCAGTGGAATCTTGGGGGAAAAGTCTTTGGATTCTTTGCAATGAGGTAAATGAAAGAGAGATTTTATTGTCATACTGAAAATGTGGTCCACATCAACAATGCCATGTCTTCATGACTTCATCACGTATATGGGATTTCACCAAAAGAAAAAGATATCTTCATTGATTTTTTTTGATGTAAAAATGCTAACAATTTCTTTGTATGCATAATGGAGTCGAATTTGTAACAATTTAATCAAGACACTTACTAGTTAAACTAAGTGTTCTACACCTTATTAATAATATCTGTCAAGGTTTTGATTTTTCTATCAATGCTTCCTTTTGAAGTGTTGGTGACTCTTCAAGATCGAGAAGCTACAAAGAGATCATACATTAGGGACCACAATAACCAAGACCATGATGTGAAGCTACTTTGACTTTTGCTTATGGATTTTATATACATGGTGATGTGGCCATAATGTACCCATCAGTGAATAATGGAGACTCTCTCTCACTCACATTTTGATCACTCCACATGGTCAAATGCTGACCATCTGATCCACTCCATGACATGATCATGATGCTGCATGTTCAAGATGTGAACTTCCTTTATGATCATTTCATTTTTTCTTTAATGAACTGTAGACACATTATCTTCTTCTTGGTACTTTGCAATTATTTACATTTTTTCTTGCTGCACATGAATACAGCTAAACAAGTGAATTTTATTTGGTGCACTTTGATCCAGTGTGTTTGATTGTTCATCCCACTCTCATGCACCCTTCAAAATAATCAAATCCAATAGCTACAATTAATCTAGTGGTTGGTTCTCATAGGTTGTATGAATGCACCCAAATTTGTCACACTCCATCTATATCCTTTTAGTCAAGTGGTAAAGAGTGATAATAATGCATATTTGTTTTTTCCCACATTGTTTAATATTATTTTAGTACTTTTAATGCTCATACCATCCTCTTAGTCCTGCTGATTTTTTTTTTTTTTTTAAAAATCATCACAAATCAAAATCTCTTGCTTTAATCATTATTATGTATTTTATTTATCTTTTCACTCACTTGAAATCTAAATTTAAAATTAATATTATAAGAATATTTTAATTTAGAAGTAGACATGAAAGAGAGGAATGAAACATTTTAAATGAGTATGTGTAAGTTCTTCAGATTTATATTGAAATGAGAAGAACAAGCTGAATTTCCTTTTATAATGACAAAAACACAATTGGTTGGGAGTGTCGTTCGTGTCTCCCAATGATCTTATCTCAAAATTTGCTTAATTCAAGATGAACACGTTTTCTGATTCGATTAATGACGTGTGGAGTATAATTTGAATTGGGGTTGTGGAGAAAATCTGGAATCACAGGAATTCTATCATTTTCAATAAGAGTGTGACTGATGCGTCTCAAATGTGTACTTTGATGCAAACAAATGTTTGATCTTGGATTTTTGTAAATCTCGCTTTGCTTCGGGGTTTTCTTTTCCTGTTGGTGTTTGGAACCTTTGGAATGTATACGAATGGTTGTTTGATGTATTTTAGGTTTTTAGTATGGGTAGTGTTTTTGCTTGTTGGTTTGGTGGTTTTTGTTAGATGTTGTTGTTGTATCTCTTGTATAAGGGTTGATTCACTCCTGAAGTGGTTCACATTTTGGTTTGGTGGTTTTTGTTAGATGTTGTTGTTGTATCTCTTGTATAAGGGTTGATTCACTCCTGAAGTGGTTTTGTTATTGCTGATAAAAATCGCTTAACTTTTATTTAGGATTTTCATTTTTTTTTCAAAAAAGCAATTTATAATTTATTTAACTTTTTTATCCCTTTTTTAAAGAACGTATAATTATTCACTAGAATATGAGTATCTATCCATTATTTTATAAAAATATAAAGGAAAGAAATTGCATGCTAAAGGTTTGTAATCAAATGCTGTCCACCTAAAGAGTACAAAATTACAATGAGCCCTTTGGTATTTTAAATTCTAAACCATTACTTTACAGTATTAAAACATTAAAATAATACCAAACAGAAGGACAAATATGTCTTACCACTTTTATACTTTATTCCCTCTCATAATGCAAACGTTTGTGATCTATAGGAACCCACATGCCATACTTATATATAATTATAAACTAATAATCAAGTTCTTGTACATTATTCAGAATATTCTTCGCAAATATATAAGATCTATAAAAGTCTACTTTTAAAAATAATTTTTATTTATTGGACTATATAAACAAAAATTAAATATACTTGCATTTCAAAATATTATAATTTTGATTACAACTTGGGAATAATTAATATGTTAGTGAAATTATGTGAAGAAAATAAATTAAATTGATATCCTAATGGTTTGTTAATGTTGAATATAAAAGGACTTTATCTTTGAAGTGAGCATGTGTTGTAATATTTTTTAGGATTGTATCAGAATTTGACCTGCATGGTGTCCACACCTTACAATTTAGTTTTTGCTGAAAAAAAAACCCTTAAAATTTAGTTGTAAAAAAGGTTACTGCACACCTATCTTCCAGACATCCCTAATCAAGTTTCTCCAAAACCTCATGCTAAGAACCCTACCAATTTTTTTATTCCACATTTTTCTAATACTTATTATTATTCAAATAATCAATCATTTACCCTATAAATATTATACTTTTTCATCTTCATGATTTACATGCATGCATGTTGCCACTATAGACTATACATGGGACAACTATCTTGAATACCTCTCAAAAGTCTTCCCCCAAATAACCCAATCATCATTTCATGTACAAATCCTCCAAACTTTTTACCAAACTAGGTAGATCTCATGTCCTCTAATCATTTCAGGTTTGGGTAGGATCATTTTTTTTTTCATTTTAATTTTAACATGTAGTATTCAAGTAAATTAATCAGTGAAAATTTGAATTTGTTAAATGATCCAATTTAAAGGGTTAAAAAATATATGAAATATCACGTGTAATTAATTTTTTCTTAGTCTAAACTTTAAATCTTTTAAATATTTATAATAAAAAAACTATTAGAATATAATTGTTATAAGTTTTTTTATATGAAAAACACGAATTTATAACGTTAATTATATTATAATATTTATGTTAATGATAAATAACATAAAATATTTTAACATCTTAATCCAGATTATTATTGATGTAGAAAATTATAATATAGTTTATATTGAAATTTTTTTATTACATAAAAAAATTTGACGATAAATCCTTTTGATAATTTTTTTATTATAAATATCCAGAAGATTTAAAAATTAGTCTAAAAACAAAAATTAATTTCATATAAAAATATAAAAACAAAATATATATTTAGCCCTTTTTAAAATAATTGTTATCCCTAAGAGACCAAATTTACAATTTCAGGCCCATGACAATAGTAACTTTTTCTTTAAACCACGTTATGTGCAATTTATGTTAGAGAAGCTAATGCAAGTAAAGATCCTGCTTCAATTCTACTAGTTGAAATCAATTACACAAATCCTTATATGAAATCTCCTATGTGTTTTTCAATATATGTTGTTTAGCTGATAAAAAAACTTCTCTGCAATCTATTTAAACCATGTTTTTTTTTGTAACTGTGTTTGGAGCTATTAAGAAAAATAACGATTTGAATCGATAAGAAATCACCATCCTTCTATATATATATATTAAAATCATTCGAAATAATTAATTTTTCTCAAATTCATTATGCACACCTATCTAGGATTAAAATAAGCATATATAGTAGATTCTGGTTTTGTCTTTTTACACGAAGAATCTCGTTTCAAAATTCCAAAAAAATAGTTTTAAAATTGTGTGTTGTGCAGTCACTTTCACTTCATATTCAAGTAAAAGAATTTACCCCAAGACATAGGAAGACAGCACTGAAGTAGCTGGTGTTCTTGTTTTCTTGTTCTACTATCTCTCATATTTTGCACTAAAAGTTGCCCAAAATCAAAATTTCTACTACTTTAACTGTTCTCATTATCATACCAAAAAAAACAGTGTGGCTATATCCTCCCATAACTTGTGTGAAATACATTAGAACTCAAACGTTAATGACATTTGTTGAGAGAGACATACGAAAAAATGACATTCAGTCAATGGGAATGTGACATGTATGTGATCACGAATGGTCAAATATATGGCCACTCTGGATCTGAAACCTAAACATGTTCTTTTCTTTTAAATGTTTTCCATCTATGATCAACCTCTACAATATCATTCCCCAAGTTGCTTCCTTCACCCTTCCTTTTCTGTCATACACATTCATTACTTTATTTCTTATAAGCTTCATAATTGATTTGATTGGAATAATAATACACTGTGACGGTGAATTATAAATTGTTTCACTCTTATGAATAAAACTTCTCTAACAACACGTTCCTCTTCTGTCTGTGGTTGCTTTTATATACTGCTAAATCTTTAGTCAATCCTTGTTTAAGAATAACCACCTGTTATTACTATTTTATGTATTAAACTACTGCACGTAATCAACATTAGTTTCAAGTGTTTTGTATGCTATATTGTAAAGTTAACATCTATATTTGACACATTAGTTTAATATCTTTTTACAAGATTGACACATGTCAATCCTTGGTATCATATACAATGACTTTCCTTGTTTCATATATATATATATATATATATATATATATATATATATATATATATATATATCTTTTTTTTTTTTATATTTTTTTTTTTTTTAAATAAAAAAAAAATATATATAAAATATTTATTATGTGGTATATCTTATATATATATATATAT